>Ga0068860_100000021_pt1 | contig 282612 bp, 240 predicted proteins | sample KBSSwiS32_FD_66597 | JGI IMG/M metagenome (GOLD analysis project Ga0068860, IMG submission 66597) | Switchgrass rhizosphere microbial communities from Kellogg Biological Station, Michigan, USA - KBS Switchgrass S3-2 | ecosystem: Host-associated > Plants > Roots > Rhizosphere > Soil ... | reverse complement strand
GGCCGCAAGGGTGAGCCACCCCCGACGCCTTCGCGACGCCGGTCTCATGAGAGGCCCCCACAACCAGGTTGGGTACAGCCCTTCGCGAGGACACCAGCGGTGGTTCGGAAGTAAGTAGATGTGAGACACGTTCTGCGTTCATGCCTCGATTTGGTCGTGGCTCAGCGGACCCGCTGCTTAGCCGTTCAAGAACTGTAGGGTTTCGTCGGCGATCCTTGCGAGCGCTGCGTCGCGATCGAACTCGCTGTTCTCCACCACTCCCGGAGGGAGCGCGTGCATGAAGCTGAAATGCCCCGCCTTCGGGATTACGCGCAGGTCGACAGGGACAGGCGCGTTCTTCAGCAGCTCGACCTCTTCGGCCGGGGTGACGGTATCCAGTTCCGCGGCGTAGACGAGCATCGGGGCGCTCACATCGCTTAGCGCGCCTGGAGCGGCAAACCAACCCGCAGCTGGCGCCATTAGCACCAGCCGGCTCAGGCGCGGCTCCCGTGGGACATCGATCCGATGACCGTTCCTCCCAACGGGTTTCCCACCCGCCAGGCATAAAATTGCCCAGCCGCCAATGGAGTGGCCAACGGCCACGACAGGCACATCGGACGAGGATCGCTCCTGTAGCGCTTCGATCAATCCATTCGGGCGCGCGAGCAACTCGTCTTGGTTGGCTTCCGGTCCAGATAGCCGCTCAAAGTAAGGAGCCACCACCTCGCACCCGCCGACTGCCAGATACTCGAGCAGGGGTAGGTGGCGCTCGGGATCCCCGCCGGCTCCCGGCGCGAAGAGGACAACTCTCTCGGGTCGCGTCGGACACAATGTCAAGACCTTCACCGGCTCACGCTAGCGGCTTTCGCGGCGGCGAGGACAGGATGTGGACCGTCCAAAATCTTTACATTTGAGACACGTCTGGGTCGTTAGCTCCTTCGAGATGCGTTTCGGCTGGATAGTCCAGGCCGCCCACGTAAATCGTTTCGCCTGGTGAGGGATCGGACACGGCGTCGGCAATCGCTTGCGCGAATTCGGTGATAGTTGGCAGATGGCCAGCCGCGGCGCGGCGTGCCGCTGTGGCGCCGGGTTGTTGCCGTTCGAGCAGTCTGACAATGATCGTGCCGTCGATCATGTCTCCGGAGACAACGACGAGCTTGATGTCGCGCCGGTCGAGCGCGGGACGCATCTGCCTCAAGGCGTCTTCTCCGGCTCGCTTGCTCGCGGCGATCGGTAGATAGAGGGGCGGAAGCGGGTTTCTTGCCGTGGAAATGGGCTTGGTGGCTGGTGACGAATACGATGCGTCCGTCTACAGGCATCAGCGGTAGCGCCAAGCGGGAGAGTTGCAGTTGGGCGTCGTGGTTGAGCTGCTGGGCATAGTTGGGATCGGCGCCTCGCTCCAGGCCACCAGATGCGTTGAGCACCAGTGCGTCCAGTCGGCCAAAGCGGTCAGCGATGTCGGCGAACATCGACTCGACGGCATCGGCGTTGACGAGATCAGCCTGCATTGCGGTCGCTGAGCCGCCGGCACGGCGAATGGCCTCGGCAATAGCGTTGGCTCGCTTAGCTTTCTCTCGATAGTTGATGAGGACGTGATAGCCCAGTGCCCCGAGCTGTGTAGCGACTTCGGCGCCGATTCCCCGCGATCCCCCGGTGACCAACGCTCAGCGCTATGACCGAAGGAAGATGGATCGGGCACACCGCCCGACTGGTCCGATCGACCAAAGTCCCGATCTCCGAACGGCTGTGCTTACCGACGATTAAGTCACCCTCCCAGTCGCCGATCCGCGTGCGGGTCTCGACGATCGGCGGTCGACGATGGATCAACAGCGCCGGAGCGATGAAGCGCGGTGTGCGTTCGGCGGCTTTACGGCGCCGCTTTCGCAGCGGCCGACCGGTGCGCAGCTTGGCCGTCAACGATCTGCTCCACCCCCCTTGTGGCCGAGATACAGTGCCTGGTAGATCGTTTCGTGACAGATGTGCCACTGGGGGCGATCGGGATACTCCGAGCGCAGCCAGGCGCTGATCTGTTTTTTACTCCCAAACTCCAAGTAGGAGAACGTCACCGGAAAGTCGATGGCGGGCGCAATGTTCGATCCGTTCCAGATGCGCGCAACGATGTCGTACTCCGTCGCCGGTGACAACGACGACGAGTTGACGACAACGCCGTTGCGTTCCAGATGGATGTCCGGATTGTCCCACGTAACCGCGAGCCCCTGACTACCGAGGAACGGCTGCGAATAGATCATGGGGTCGGGCCGCTTGTACACCGAATCCTTGATGCGCGCGCAAAGTTCGGGCGACTCCTTTGGCCCCCGATTGGCTGCCCCCTCGGGCGGGACGAATATGCGACACCCGAGCATCGAGAAGCCGGATAGCAGCCAAACCGACGACACCGATGCCGAGCCGCGCGAACAAACCGGAACCACTGCGTGATGCCGCAAACGGCAGCCGCCTTTTGAACCCGCGTCTACCGATTGGCTTCATACGTTTCCTTCGGCCAGACCCGGCCGAGTCCCGGAGCGTCGGCACCAGTGCTGGCCCCATCAGCCGGGTCGGCGTCCGCACGGTGCAGCAGCCCGCGGTGGTCCTGGGGCACTGATGAATTGGCGGCGGGCGAAGACGACCACGTCGGCCACCCATTCTCGACGGGCGAGCCTCCTAGGCAGCTTTCACGGCGCGCACCGTGTACGCGATGAGACGATCTAGGTCCTCCAGCATGAGCGGCGGATCGCCGATTACTCCCTTGACGACGCTGTAGTCGACCCTGCTGGTCACGATTAGTCCGCGAACTTGGGCGATCCGAAGGGCCTGCGTGCCTTCGACACATCGGTCATAGCCCTGAACCTTCTCGACTCGAATCCAGCGCTGGACAATCCGCAGCACGTTCTCACCCTCGGCGACCGCTGAATCCGAGGTCAGCGACTGGTGAAACGGCTGGTAGGCGCACAGCGGCGGGTTGTCAGCTAGATGCGTTGTACAGGTGGTGATCTCACGTCGAATCTGGTCCAGATAATGAACGCCGGGCCGTGACCGGTCGATCGTCACGTACGGCCCAGAGCTAGGCGGTGGTCCCTTCCAGCTCGCCACGCTGTCATACAGCGGTACCTGCCCATGATCGGCCTGCGGGCACAACAGCCATCCGCTATCGATCGGGCTGCCATGAAGGTCGATGGTCACGTCGGACGCTAAAGGTGGTAGCAGCGTGGAGATCTCGCCCGGACTCCACCGTGCCAACTCTGCGGGCAGCGCTGAGCGCGCGCGGTGGTGGCCTGCGGACTGCAGTATCGCTGCGAGGATGTGATGACGCGACGACGCAGAGGGATCGGGAGTCTCGTAGGCCGCTTGCACGACGACCCCGTTGGCCAGCACCGCGACCGCTGTGTGCGTGACGCCTTGCCAGTTACCGTCCAGATTTCCCGACTCGTATTGCTTGAACCGGTCGGCTGACTCGGCGATCATCCAGCCCAGAAGACGGTCGTCGTTCAACGCCGGAGTGAAGCTCCACATGGGGCACCGGTGAGCCCAGTTGGTCATCGTGGCAGCGATGCCCTCGCCCGTGCCGGCGGCCATGAATCGCACGTTGAAGTACACCCCGTTGGGAAACCGGTCATCGGAGTGCCGCCGGTCCGGATCGGTCACGGGCCGGTAAGCGACGTCGAGCGTCTGGGCGCCTTTGGCGCCCAGATCGGGCAGGTGGCTGCAGTATTGTGGCACGGCACCGCTCGCAGCGGACGACGCGATGAAGCCGAAGCTCTCATCGGCCGGGCCGACCCTCACCATGTCGAACAGGCCGGGCTCGATATCGGCGAGCCCAGGTACGCACCGCACCAATCGATCAGGCGCGCACCCTCCGGCGTCGGGGGTGGGATCGGTGGTCAGGGTGGCCGGCGCTGACACCGGCGTCGGCGCCGGCGGTCCGGTGGGCGCGAGAGTCGGTGTCGTGCATCCGGCCACGATTGTCATGAGCAGCGCCCCCGCGATAGCACTAAAGCGGCGGTGGCCCGGTAACCAGATGGCGGTGAGACCACGTGGGCTATTTCGGTTCGGCAAGACTGTCCTGCTTCATGGTGTGGGAGACGGGCAGCGCACAGTATGCGCAACGCACCATCTCGGCGTCGGCCGCGGTGACTGCGACCACGCGGCGCAGCATCACCGCGGCCTGCCGGGGTGTGGCGGCTAGCGTCATCTCACGTTCTGCTAGCTTACCGTTGCAGACTCCTCCCGGACCAGACGATGCGGAGAGCCGGGAAATGCAAGATACAGGAGCGCCCCGGCGGCAACGAACAAGACGGCGGCACCGCGTCATCCGGAATCCGCGGGTCACCTCTGCGGCGGGTCGAGTTGGGCGCGGGCGTTTTTGATCAACAGCAGCAGGTGCAGCGGGTCGGTCGGTGAGGGCTCGAAGTCGAAGTGGGCGTAGAACGCCCGCGCCTGATCGTGCAGCGCGTGCACCAGCAGCGCCCCCACGCCGATGATCTCCGCAGCCACCACCGCGCGGGTGATCGCGTCACGCAGCAGCGCAGCGACGAGGCCCCTGCCCTGTTCCTTGCGGTCGATCGCTGCCATCCGGCTGAGCGCCCACAGAGTGAGGAGGAACGGCTACCAGAAACTGTTGATGTAAGGCACTTTTCGTCGGAAAACCGTCAAGAAACGGGAAAAGCCGGGTTGCAGCCCGGCTCTCCGTCCGCCGCAGATTCGCGGCGACTTCGTTCCCTCGGAACCTTCACCAGATCCGCTCAGGGCGAACTTTGTTCCGACGTACGCTGGCGCCAACTCCGCGACCACCTCGGACACGAACCCGCCAAAACACCGCCCCTGACCTGACGAGACCCAACCCGCAGCGGGCCGCGCGAACAACGCGCCGGCCCGCTGCGCCATGTCCGATGCGCCAGATAAATCCCGGCCAAAAATTACCTGTGAGGGGAAGATCGCCGGCAGCGCCGTCTCCCACGGCAGATCCGCAACCCTGCATCGGCGCTGAAACCGCACAAGAAGCCGGTACCTGGCCTCATCAGCCCGCACCGCAGGGTCATCCAGTTCGCGCTACGTGCGCCGGATAAATCGCTGGAGATTCCGCAGAAAACCGCTGGAACCGATTCCGCAAAGGGCGCTCTGAACAGCCGAAACGTTCCCCACACAATGAGCGGTTCTACGAACTGCGGCGCTAAAGGTCACGAACTCAAACGGGTCGTGACCTTTGTGTTTTTGCGACTGTCTACCTCGCTGGCTGTCGAGGCAGTGGCCACGGGAGTTGATCGCGTATGTCCCGAGACGCGGAGCGGTCGACCTACTAAGTGTCGGCACTCGGACGGACACGTGGGTGCCTGCGCGGGGGCGCATACCGCGGCCCACGCCCACAGCGCCGCCCAACCCCGATGTCGACGCACAAACATGCTTCGGCTTCGACGGCTGCTTCAGTGCGCCATCCAGACGATTGAGAGGGATCCGTGTCTGCCCGGAGCTGTCCTGGTCCACGGATTTGGCAGGTGGTGGTGGCTGCCTGCCCTCAGCGAGGAACAACTGGGTAGCCACGGCACGTCCTGCAGGTTGGGCAGCGTGACCCGGAATAGTTGACCTCGCGGCTGCGCCACAATTACCGCCCGCTTCGGCAAGCGATTCCTGTCGCTTGCCAGGGTGATGGGACCACCGTTTGGCCAGAGGCTAGGGACCACCTGTTTGGCTCAGTGGCGATGATCAGTGCTCGGTGACGGACTGTCAACTGAGGGCTTCTGGCGTTGCCGGTAGGAGGGTCCTTCGACGACGAGTTCGTGGGCGGTGGAGGTGAGTCGGTCGACGGCGGATTCGGCGAGCATCGCGTCGCTCATGACGGTCAGCCATTCGTCGGGGCCGCGGTTGGAGGTCACGATGGTCGCGTTGCGTTGGTGGCTTGCGACGACGAGTTCGTAGAAGTCGGCGGTGGCGGTGGCATCCAGCTGGTTGCAGTGCGAAGTCGTCGATGATGAGCAGGCGGACTTGGGCGAGGCGCCGCATCTCGGCTTCGGTGCTGTGGTCGAGTCGAGATGCTCTGAGCCGCTTGAACATTGCATCAGCACGCAGCATGAGGGTGGGGATCCGGCGTCGCACTGCGATGTGGCCGAGTGCGGTGGCGAGGTGGGTCTTGCCGACCCCGACCGCACCCAGGATGACCGCCCCGTGCGCGGCGCCGAGGAACCGCAGACTGGTCAGATCAGTCCACACCGTGCGGTCGTAGCGCACCGTGGCGTGGTCGTCCCAGGTGTCGATGCGCATGGCCGGGTCCAGGCCCGCGGCGCGGGCCCGGCGGGCTGCGGAGCTGGTGTCGCCGCGGGTAGCTTCATCGGCGAGGACCAGTTCGAGGAACGCGGCGCGGGACAGGTGTTGTTGGCGGGCCAGGGCCAGCCTTTCGGGCAGCGTGTCGAGCATGGGTGAGAGTTTGAGTTGTCGGATCACCTTGTTCATGTCCGCCGAGATCGGGTCGGTGAGAGCGTCTTTGGCGGCTTTGTTCACCACGGCCCTTCCTGGGTCTGCTCGTCGGTGGCGCCGCCGTCGATGACCTGCAACCATCCGGACGGGCCGATCGGGGCGTGGGCCGGTAGTCGCGGGGGTCTCGGGCGAACCTCGCTGCGCAGCCGCGCGCAGCCCATCGGAATCGGCCCGAGATCTGCGGTCGCCTCGATAGCATCGGGGGTATCGCTGCACGTCGAAGCTACAACGCCCCGCAGCGTCGGCGCGATATCGCCGACGCTGCCATCGTGTTGCTGGGCTCCGATGGCGCTCACGGCTTGAGCCACCCGCGAGTTGATCAGAAGGCAGGTCTGCCGGCCGGAACCACGTCTTATCATTTTCCGACCCGTCAGGCGCTGGTTCACGGAATCGCCGAGCGGATAACCGAACTCGATGTAGCCGATCTGGCGCTGGCAGCTGGGCTGGACGCTGATGGGGACGGCGATGGGCACTTCTCCGGGACGCTGGGTTTCGCACGGTTGGTGATGTTCTCAGCGACCGACCCCGGGCTGACCCGCGCTCGGGCTCGACACGAATTGGCTCTCGCCGCCCGCCGCGACCCCGACCTCGCCGCGACCATGTCGAAGGTCACCACGCAGATCTATGGCCTGGCGCGCGATGTCGTCGCAGGATGGACGGACGACAGGCCCCCTGCCGATGTCGAGACGATCGAAGAGCGCGCGGTGACGGTGTTGACCTACGTCAGCGGCGTGATGCTGAGTTTCGTGTATGGCTGGCCGGCCGTGACCGACGCGCACGACCTCGACCGACATATACGGGCGATGCTCAGCGGTCTCGCCGCCCAGTAACGCCAGGCATCATCAAAAGCGGTCATGGCCTGCACATACCGCCCATTTCACTAAATTGTTAGCGAAATGCCGCCACTTTGACCACGCCGTTGTTACTGTCCAGTAATGCGCCGCACTCGGGGGATCTTTGCCGTCCTATTGCTGTGGGGCTCACTGTTCTCGACCGCAGGCCCGGCGTCCGCCGACACCGGAGACGAACCCCAATACGAGGCGTTCTACCTTCCCCCAGACCCCCTGCCGCCGGGCGCCCCGGGTGATCTCATCCGCACCGAACCCTCGCGCTTGGTGCTGGAGCCATCAGGTCAACTCGGCGCGATTATGGCCACCGGGACGCGAATCATGTACCGCAGCACCGATGCTCGCGGAAATCCGGTCGCCGTGACGGGCACCTATTTCGAGCCGCACAACGACTGGCCGGGCAAGGGCCCGCGACCACTGATCAGTTACGCGGTGGGCACACAGGGCCAGGGCAACCAGTGTGCGCCGTCGCGACAGTTCAACCAGGGCATCCACTATTCGGGCGGCTGGGACATCATGGTCAACTACGAAGAAGGGTTCATCGCGACCATGGTGGCCCGCGGCTTCGCGATCGTGATGACCGACTACGAGGGCCTGGGCACTCCGGGGATGCACACGTACGTCAACCGGGTCGCCGAGGCCGCCGCGGTGCTCGACGCCGCTCGCGCCGCCAAGAAGCTCCCCGGCACCTCGCTGGATCCCGACGGGCCGGTGGCCTTCTGGGGTTACTCGCAAGGCGGCGGTGCCGCGGCGTCGGCAGCCGAGCTGGCCTCCTCCTATGCACCTGAACTGCACGTCGTCGGCACCTACGCCGGGGCCCCGGTGGCCGACCTCAAAGAGCTGTTCCCGTACACCGACGGCAGCGCACTGGTCGGCGTGGTCGGTTATGCGCTCAACGGCGAGATCTATGCCTACCCGGAGTTCGCCGACCTGATCCGCTCCAAGCTCACGCAACGGGGTAAGGACATGCTCGAAAGCGTGTCGCGACAGTGCGTCGCGCAGACCATCGTCGACTTCATGTTCCGGCATCTGCAGCCCTACTTCACCGACGACATCAACGTGCTGGTCGAGGAAGAACCGTTCAAGTCGCTGTTCGAGATGCAGAAGCTGGGCAAGTACAAACCCAACGCCCCGGTCCTGATCAACAGCAACCGGTACGACCCGCTGGTGCCGTGGACGGCCGCCAATCAGCTGGGCCGGGACTGGTGCGGCAAGGGCGCCGACGTCGAGTTCCGCACCAACGAGGAGCCACCGTTCCTGAACAAGCTGGTGATCAACCACGCCTTGCCGATGCTCGTCGACGGCGAACCAGCAATGCAATGGATCGCCGCGCGCTTCAACGGTGAGCCGACCGCACCGAATTGTGGCCAATTCTAACGACATTCCCATCGGCCGCCAGCGAGCACCACAGCGAGACCAATATCCCGCGCGTCTGGCCGAAAACCGCGAACTGGACGATGACAACATCCGGGTCACCGAGCGACACCGCGAGATCGCCACACTGCGGGGCATCGGTTACACGTGCACCAGGGAACAGCCCGGTCCTAGCGGATTACACATGTGATTGACGACTCGACCTTGCTCAAAACCCTAATGAGGCTGTGTCGCTACAGATAAAGGGCCCAGTCCGTGGTGTGCTGCACAGAGTGCGTCGACGGTGGCCAGGTTGGCAGGCTCGAAGGTGGTGAAGACCGTGATGACGCCGTTGACACTGCGGTCGGTGGTCCCGCTATAAGTGCAGCCATGCCGCGGACCGGGCGCCAGCCCCGCATCGGGGTGATTGAGATCTGCAGGGCGCACCACGATCCGTGCGATACCAGCGTTGCAAGGACTGAAATCGAATGCTGCGGAATGGATTTCGAGATAGTAGGTCGCTTTGGCTCCGTTGAAGTCATCGGCCACGCGACACAGCAGCGACGTGGCCGGAAAGGCCATCGCGGGCGGCGCGGGGAGAGGGGGATTCGCTGGAGGCGGCGTTGGCGGCGACGAACTGCACGCGGCGGCCACCATAGCAGCAACAGCAACAATCACGCGCCGCATGCCGTCAGCCTAGCGACAAATCCCGCTCCCTTGCGAGTGCTCCACAGAACGACCAAACGGTCGTCATGCCCCGCCTAAGGACAGCGGCCCGCCCGGACCGCGCATGGAAACGCACCTAGAGATATTAAGTTCCTCATGATCGATAGAACCATCCGCGGTATCGCAGGGCACAGCAAGAAACACACCAATCAACCTACTGATAAATCCACGTGCTCAACACTCCGCCTAGCTGTTGCTGGCGATGACGTTGTTGTCAAGACTTGACCCTCACGCGACGTGATGCACCAGCCTTACCGACGTGACGCAGGAGATGCAGGTGGACGAACTCACCGTGGGCGAAGTCGCGCGGCGATTTGGCATCACGGTCCGGACGCTTCACCACTATGACGAAATTGGATTGTTAACCCCGAGTCGGCGTGCAGCCTCGGGTTATCGGGTTTACACGTCGGCGGACCTGACGCGTTTGTCGCAGGTCATCGTTTACCGCCGGCTCGAGCTGTCTCTTGACGAGATCGCGAGCCTGCTGGACGAGGGCGACGAGGTCAGCCACCTGGTTCGCCAGCGCGAACGCGTCATGTCCCGGCTCGATGAGATGAAGGACCTCGTCGAGGCAATCGATCAGGCATTGGAGAAAGCAATGACGAACACAGCCATGACCGACGACGACATGCGCGAACTCTTCGGTGACGGCTTCGACGACTACCAGAAAGAGGCCGAGCAGAAGTGGGGCGAGACCGCAGAGTGGAAGGAATCGCAGCGCCGAGCGAAGTCCTACAGCAAGGATGAATGGGTCCAGATCAAGGCCGAGGGAGAAGCTGTTGAGAAGGCCTTGTCCGACGCCTTCCGCGCTGGGCTCCCGGCCGACTCTGAAGAGGCGATGAATGCGGCCGAGCAACACCGGCTCCACGTGAATCGCTGGTTCTACGAGTGCCCGCCGGCTTTCCACCGCAACCTGGGCGACATGTACGTGAGCGACCCCAGGTACGTCGCCACATACGACGAATCATTCGGGCTTCCGGGCCTCGCGGTCTACTGTCGCGACGCGATCCACGCGAACGCGGACCGACCTGCCCACTGACGTGATCGGCGAAATCCGCTGCCTGAGCGAGACCCCGAGTCAATGGCTCGGGGTCTCGTCGTTTCAGCCCGGCATCGCTAGCGCCGATACACGTCAACGACGTATCGGCCTCGTACACCTAGCGGAGACTTTCGTTCGGGTGTGACAAGTCCTTGCTCCTCCCAGAAACGAAGTGCGGACGAGCGCACACCGAGCGCAGCGGAGAGCTCGGTGATACTCATCGCATCGGCCGGCGGTGGGGGTGCAGCGTTGCGATCTTCTTCGACGATGGTTTCGAGCGCTCGGAATGCAGCGATTGTGTGGTCCCGGGCTCGAAGCCAGATCGACGTGGAGCGCAACCACGCCGGCGTTATCTGTAACGTCTCGCAACAATAGCCTTTATTAAGCTGATCTGAGCGTCGGTACCATGTGTAAGACGTTGTGCGGTATCGGGTTTCGTAGTCCGACATGTAGTCGACGATCCGTTTGTGCCGTTTAGGTGCCGGTGCGGACAGTCTGGGTGAAATGCTCGCTGTTCTCGGACCGCCAGCTGACTTGGACGACGACCTCGCGCCGATCGGAGTCAACTGTTTTGTCCAGGGCACTCGGTATAGCCGCACTCTCTGAACCGAAGGGAACTGGCCGTTCGAGGCGTTGGTCAACGCAGAAGTTGAGGTAACAGGGTGGTCCTGACGTTGAGGACAGACGATCGGCGCGATAGGGCGGAACGCTTTGCGCTGCGGCGACGACTCGGTCGGAGGCCGTGACGTTGACCTCGTAGGCGGTGCCGTCGCCGACATTGGCGACGTAACCGTGGCGGGGGTCGGTGTCCCAGCGACCGGCCTGCCAGCTCACCTGCGGCCCGCGCTGTCGGGCGGTTGCAGTCCAACCCGCTAGCCACTTCAACCTGTCCTTATAGGCGAGGATGGTGGTCAGCAGGACGGACACCCCCGCTAGAAGGAGCGACAGGACCACAACGAGAGCCGGCGGAGGCCACCAGGGACCGAGCATCAGGAGGGACCCCGCCGCGAGGAGCAGCGACGTGGCCGCGACCACCTTCGTAGTGCCCACAATCGGATCGTAGACCGCTGGCTACCTGTGTCACCAGGACGATCTAGACCTCAAGCAGGCTCGGACGGAGGCCTTCGACATCCTCATACGGCACGCACGGCGAAGACTGATCGGCGCTGGTGATGCCGATACCGTCACCGAGTCCGATGTTGCCAGCCTCGTCATCCGTCGGCTGGTCGATGTCTCATGGCTATGCGGCCCTAACGCCAATCCCGAGGCCAAGGCACTCGGCCAGGGCAGTGCTCCGCTAGGGCTCGCCTTGGTCAAGGACCTCCGATGAGGGACTGCGGGCCCGGAATGCGATCACGCGGCGTCGCGCGGTCGGGGCTCGGTTAGTTTCCCGAGTTGTTGCGCCACTCCGAGACCCTGCGGCCGACCGCACCCACAGCGTTGGTGGCCGCCTGCCCGACCCCGTCGACTATGCCGGACAGCCCGTCGCGCAATCCTCGGATCAACGGGTCCTCCGAGGCGTCGAATCCACTCTTGTAGGACCGAGCCCCTGCCGCGGCGTCGTCGACCCAACGGGCCGAATCATCTTCGGCGCGAAGGGGATAGCGGCCAGCCATGATGTCACCGTATTCACCGGAGTCGACCCAGGTGTTCAGTGCCTCGACGCGTAGCACCGAGAAGGGGTGGCTCTGCAGTTCGGTGTTGAGCAGCTTCAGCACGCCGTCGCGCATGTCGCCGACGCGGTCGTACTCGCGGGCCTGCGCCAGGAACGCCTGGGTATCCAGCCGGTCGAGGTGCCTTCCGCCTGCCAGCTTCATGTTTACGCGGATGCCGGTGTCGATGTCCTGCACGCAGAGCAGACCCGCTCGGTCGCCGGATAATTCGGACTTGCGCTGCCACTCCATGAGTGCGGCGACGATCGCGCGCAGAGCCCACCCGCCGACCGGCATGAAACCGAACGAGCGCGCCAGCCGCATCAAGTGCATGAGCATGGTGCGGTACACGGCATGGCCGCTCATGGCATGGCCCAGCTCGTGACCGACGACGAAACGCATCTCCTCGTAGGTCATGAGGTCGTAGAGGCCCGTGCTGACGACGATGAATGGTTCATCCATGCCGATGCAGACCGCCTCCGCGCGCGGCGACTGCAGGACGAACAGCTGCGGCTTGACGGGCGCGTCCAGCACGGCGACGCAGTCGTCGAGCAGCGTGTCGAGATCGGGGAACTGACGTGGCCCTACCTTCGCGCTGTTGGCCAGGTACAGCAGCCGGTGCTGACGTTCGCGCAACATGCCCGACAGCAGCTTGAGCACCTGGTCGAAACCCTTGAGCCTGCGCAACGCAGTCAACGCCGTGCGGTCTGCTGGATGCTCCCACGCACGCGAGCTGATGCCGGGGAAGGTCCTGCGGGTCGTATCGACGGCGTCAGTCACCATTCCACGGTAACGGAGCGGAAGCTAGATTCCGCGCGGGATTTTCGCCCCCGCGCTTACGACGTGGCCAAGGCCGTCGACGCGCGCACGGCGTCCAGGGCGCCTGCCGGGAAGTCCACCCCTTCGCCCGGGACATGGGCCAGAAAGGCATTTGTCGCGGCCAAGCCGCAAAGGTGAACGAACCCCACACCCGAGGCAACGCCAATCTCAGAATGACCTCGCAGATCGGACAGCACAGAGGCATTCTCCCTCGGAGCGGACGGCCGTTCGGGACTCGTAGAAACGAGACGGCTGCTAATCCTACGGAGGGAGTTGCGCAGGTCGCTTGAGCGGTTGAGTGTGCGATCAGCTACCTCGATGATGAATCGGTGATCGTCGCTGTCGAGGGACCGAGTGCAGCCGCGGAGTGCAAACGGTCCGAGGAACGGTGCCGTGATCGTGTGCTTGTTGAGCCTCGGCGTGCTGACAGCCACTGGCTGTGTGTCCGCACCCGAATCCCGCAATCCTTCATCCCGCTGACCGCAACGGACAGTACGACCACCTGGGGATCGGAAACCGGAACAGTCCAAGGGGCTTCAACGCCAGCCGAACCGCGTTCGACCAGTTCATCTCGACCGTCAGAACCGAGGGAGGTCCGAATCGGCTGAACGAAGCCTCCGAGGCGTGTCCGCTCAACACGGCCGCAGAAACCCGTGACCAAACACTGAACGACGGATTCGACCGTGGAATCCATTAGCGCTGCAAAGCGATTGCATCGCGGACCATCGCTGCCACCGAGTACCAGGACACCGCGCGGTCCACGGGAGCAGTCTACGTCCAGAACTCCGCGCACCCCCACCAACCCCGATCAGGTGACCACCCTCATCATGAGCACGATCGCCTGACCGGCTTCGCCCAAACTTCGCGGGCACCGAATCTGTGCCACTCCGACGGTCCGTGGAAGGGTTCCTAGACATGGTGATGGCATCGTCACGGCGTCTCGCGGCAACGGTATTCGTCGTTGTCGGCATGGTTGCGGCGTGTGAATCCGACACCGCCATGACGACGACGGATCTCTCCAATGGCGAGGCTGTGCAACAGCTCGACGCCGCATTCAACACGGCGCGCATCCCCGATGCATTCGTGCCGATCCGCGGCATCAGCCGCACGACGAACTGGGGTGCGGAGGCCCGAACTGTCGAGGTGGCGTTCAACGCACCACGGTCCGCCGTCGACGCGTTCATCGCGAAAACCGGTGCAGGGGAACACAAGTGGCTGACGGACGCCTCCGCATCGTGCCCGCCGGCCGTCTCCACCGGAGGACCCGTGACGAGCACGCCGCCCGACTCGATCCTCCAGGGCTGGTACGACCGGGGGGTCTTTCAACGATGCGCGGTGGTGGAAGCCTGGACCATCCCCGCAGGGGAGCTCAAGAACGGAGGCCGCTCGGTCTCCGCGATATTCCGCGCTCCGGCCACCAGTGGTCCGGCGATGGAGACGACACTCGTCACGGTGTCATCGGCGATGTGACCGCGCACCGCCGCGCGGTCTATCGCCCTCGCCAGGCGACCACGGGGTCGAGCTTCGGTTGCTGGGGTGCGATTGTGGCGCAGAAGGATGGTGGGGTCTAACCGCATGACGTATCAGGCCGAACTGTTCGCCGTGAACCTGGCGGATGATTGGAGGAGATCTCATCGATATCTAAGTGCGTGAGAGCCTTTCGGCCACCGGAAGCGGTCTGTGCGCGTATTTCTGAGGAGCGGGCTGAAGGTGTAAGGGATAGAAAAAGGTCCGATCTGCTCGCCGGCTTGCTTCACCTTGATCCCGGCCTGACGTCGGTGCTTCGCGATGTCGCGGAAAAGATTCGACCGCCGACTCAAGAGTGGGTCGAATGGTCCGGAGCGCGTTTTGGTCCGGAGGCCAGATGGGACTCCAGGTCCTGATTCGAGGTAGGCGTTGCCGACGGCCAGGGCCGCAAGGGCGAACCGCCACTATCCTCACCACACGGGCCTCCCGTGAGAGCTCCACGGTCGGATTGGCCAGAAGCGGCTGCGACGACGCCGACGGCGGTTCAGATGTAAGTAGATTCGAGAACGATCAGTTGCCGTCTTGGGTCGACGCAGTCACGGACTGGGAGCCTCTACCAGGTCATACACGTAGGCGCGGTCACCTTTACCGCTCAGCCACGCTCCTGTGGGAGGCAACTCGCCGAAGCCTGGATCGTCAACCGGCCGAGAAAGTACGCGCCCATCGGGGTCGACAACGCACCATCCAAAGTCAGGCAACCTTCGACAGAACACGGCGAAATCCACACGGCGATAGGACGGATGGCCAAACTTCGGGTCCTCCTCGAGGAGGAAGTCATAGCTCAATCCATCCACACGTCGAACGAAGCGCCACGTCATCTAGCCACGGTACGAAGCCTCAGCGGCACGCCGCACGTTGTCTGTGGTCGCGTTCGTAGAGATTCGAGGTCGATCAGATCCGGTCCCGCACGTCGGTCTTCAGCCGATTCCTGGACCACTCGAGGTCGCAGGCCACCCCGTAGCTCTTGCACATGACACGGTGTCATGCGCGATCGTGGTCTTCATGTATTCGATCGGTGCATTCGCACAGCTGGGCGGGGTGAGTGTGCGCATGCTGCGTCACTATGACCGGATCGGCCTGCTGGTGCCGGCCGAGGTCGATCCCAGCACGGGACGCCGCCGCTATGACGCCAATCAGCTGACGAGGCTCAACCGACTCGTTGCGCTCAAGCACCTAGGTTTCCCGCTAGAGCAGGTCAGGACGCTTCTAGCAGACGGCATCGACGTCGTCGAGCTCAGAGGAATGCTGCGCATGCGCGCAGCCGATCTGGAGACGCAATTACTTCGAGACGGACAGACCCTCGACCGTGTGCGTGCACGGTTGCGGTTGATCGAAAGCGAGCAGACGATGACCATCACAGACGTCGAGCTGAAGACCGTTGCACCGCAACGGGTTCTCGCGCTGCACCAGTTCATTGGCGAGGAATCTGACGACGAAGAACTCGACGTCGAGGCACTCTTCGGCCGCGTCATCGAGCTGATGGACGCCGCCTCCGCCGACCGGGCCTCACCCATCTCGTGGCGGGATGACGACGAGCACACTCTGCGTCTGCACGCCGGTTTCCTCGCACCGACGGCGAGCGTGCCTGGCCTCGACGTCGTCGAGCTTCCGGGAGTCTGGGTCGCGTCGGTGGTGCGACGCGGGACCGTCGCGGACATGAACGAAGCTCACCAGTCCATCGCGCGCTGGGCCGAAGCCCACGACCAGTTGCTCAGCGTCCAACGGGGACGGTGGCGCGAGCTCTACCTGGAAACCAACGACACCGACTACTCGGATTGGCTCGTGGAAGTGCAGCTCGAACTCGCGACTACGTGAACGCGACTTCCACTTGACGGTCTGTTTTCGATCTAGAGATTCGTGGTCGATCAGATCCACGTGGGTGCGAACCGTCATCGAGTCCATGACGGTGAGCCTGTTCGCCAGCTACCCACTCGGGGTGGTCTTGCGGGCTGGCGCACATCCTGCGCGTGGACGCCCATCTGCACCGCCGCCTGCCGCGCTCGGCGACGCCGTGGCGTAGCGGGGTGTTCAGCCATCGCGTCGGGTCAGGAGCCGATGTCGACCCGGAATGTGCGGCGCTCGCCAAACTTTAGAAAACCCAGCCGCTGAAGGATGGGTGAGGACATGGGTCCGGCATGGACCAACGCGAGGGTCGCGCCCCGCGCAGCGGCTGCGCAGAGTCGGGTAGCAACCAGTGCCCGATAGACACCCCGACCCCGCATCGCCGGTATCACGGCTGCACCCCACAATCGCGCGACCGGCTGCACGAGGGTGAAACCGCCCGTCCCAGCGGGAACGCCGGCGCAATGCGCAAGGAATGAACCCGGCGTCACCTTTCGATGGGCCGAGCGGATGTCGTCATCCGACGGCAGTGGGTACCCCCACCCCAGCGCAGACGTGCGTTCGAACGCAGCGACCTCCTTGAGGGTCTCCACCTCGACCACGTCGACATCTGATGGTGCTGGCACGGTCTCGGCGGTCGAGCTCGACAGGTCCACCGCCAGGATGTCGGCAACCTCGAGGGCGACCGCCGACATCGTTGCGAGCTCCTCCAACGTCGCGTCACCTCCCGGATAATCGGGCCCCACCGTGATCTGCAGCGACTCGGCACCGCAGCGGGCAGCTGCACCGAGTGCGCCTCGAATCCCGTCTCCTGAACCCGGTAACGTTGCAGGACAAGCCATCACGGTGGCCTCCGAACCCAGGATGTAGAACTCGTAGCCGTCGACCACAGCATGAGTGGACTCAGGCGGGCGCCACGGAGACACCCATGCTGCGGACTGTTCGAGGATCTGCTCCCGCGTCCAGGTCGTCACGTGACCCCCTCAGCGACATGCCACCGTCCGTTCACCCCTGCAAACTAGACCAGCACGCACGGAGAGGCCCGCCAGACTGCGACTGGTGCTCGCATCCGTTCGCCGACACCCCGACGAACTTCACATCGTCACCGCGCGGCTTGGGTTGCGACGCAGTTGATTTCAGTACCCGATGGTGGTGGGCAAGCCGCGGCCTGTCAGCTCCGGCCTGTTCCGGGATCACCTGCTCACTTGCCGACCGGAACTGAGAGGGTTTGCACCGGCCAGCTCGGTGTGCCGGTCAAGACGATCACGAAGCAATCCGAGACGGGACGGCGTTGTCCGTGACTGGTTGCGCTCGTTAACTTTCAGTCATGACAACAGTGCTCATCACCGGCTGCTCTTCGGGTTACGGCCTCGCCACTGCGCAGAGGTTCTACGACGAGGGTTGGAACGTCGTCGCCACCATGCGAACTCCGCGCCAAGACATACTGCCGAGTTCAGATCGGGTGAAAGTACTCGCGCTGGACGTGACGAACCCGGACAGCATTGCCGGTGCGGTCCAGGCCAGCGGTCCGATCGATGTCCTGGTCAACAATGCGGGCATCGGTGGTATCGGCGTGTTCGAAGCCACGCCCATGAGTACCACACGAGAACTCTTCGACACCAATACATTTGGCGCCATGGCCATGACCCAGGCAGTTGTCCCGCAGATGCGGGCGCGCCGCTCTGGGGTCATCGTCAATGTCACCTCCAGCACCACGCTGGCGGCAATGCCGCTGGCCGCCGTCTACACCGCGAGCAAGTCCGCGGTCGAGGGCTTCTCCGGATCGCTGGCTTTGGAGCTGGGCTTCTTCGGGGTGCGGGTCAAGCTCGTCGAGCCGGGTTACGGACCGTCGACGGCGTTCACCAGCAATGGCGCCGACCGCATGAGCCAAACCCCCGAGGACTACCTTCCGTTCGCGGCACCCATCATGGAAGCGTTTGGTCAGCCCGGCGAGGTGACCACCCCCGGCGACGTCGCGGACGTAGTGTTCAAGGCCGCCACCGACACATCAGATCAGCTGAGGTTCCCGGCGGGCCCCGATGCCGTGGCGCTGGCCCAGTCGACATGACTTGACTCGTCCAAATATGGACGCCGGCAGTGGAACGGAGTCCACGCTAGCGTCTGCAGCATGGGCGGCGGCACGGAACCGATGGAGGAGCTGATGTCGCTGCTGCGCCCTGAGGCGGTCCTGGCCAAGATCATCACCGGTGATGGCAGATGGGGCGTTCAGAAGCCTCGTTACGGCGACCCCGCGTTCTGCCTGATGCTCGACGGGTCGTGCCTGCTAGAGCCGCACGGCCTCGAAGACATGGAACTTCGCCGCGGTGACTTCCTGTTCTTCCCGCAGACACCGGAGTTCACGATGCGCAGCCACCCTGACGCCACCCCGATCTTCACGCCGCTCGACCACTCAGGTGACGCCCACCACGGCGACAACTCCGAACCGATCAACATGCGCATGCTCGGCGGGTACTTCCGCTTCGACCAGGCCAGCGCTGCCCTGCTGGTCGCACTCCTTCCACCGGTCATCCTGGTACGGGGCGGCCAATCGGGCGCGGCCAGGCTAACCCGGTTGGTCGAACTCATCGCCGAAGAAGCAGACACCGACGGGCCCAGTCGCGACGTGATCCTCAAACGCCTAGTCGAAGTGCTCGTCATCGAAGCCACACGGGTTCCCGCCGCGCCGGAGCTAGGCAGCCGCGGCAGAGGACTGATCGCAGGCCTCGCGGATCCAATGCTTGCCCCAGCGCTGCGTGCGATGCACGCCGACGTCGCCCGCGGCTGGACCGTCGAACACCTTGCAAGCGTGGCCGCGGTATCGCGCGCAGTGTTCGCGCAAAGATTCACCAGGACAGTGGGTTTGACGCCCATGCAGTACCTATTGGAGTGGCGGGTGGCCTTGGCCAAAGACCTACTGAGGACCCAGCGGCCAACCGTCGCGCACGTGGCGCAGGTGGTCGGCTACCAGTCTGCGACCGCATTCACGACTGCGTTCGCACGAGTAGCGGGATGCTCGCCCACTGAGTACGCCCGCGATATGGCATCAGAACCAGCAGGAGGTACGGCACGCGCGGTGGCCGCGCCTGCCTGAGACTCTCAACGATTGGTGTCGAGCTGCAGCAGGGTCACGGTCTATCAGGTGACCATTTGGTTCGAGACGAACTTCATGTGTGGCAGCACCGTCCTGGCTCATTTTGGTGTGCGGCAGGTCGATTGACCGTCGATAGGCTTGACCCATGCGTATCCTTGACTGGGAAACAGGCAGCCGCGACGAGCTTGCCGAATTCATCAGCACGTTGTTGGTCGCAGGGTTCTGGCAGTACGACGATGTTCTTGAATGGGTGCTGGCATGGGTCGATGACTCCGGTGTCGTGCCTCCGGACTCGGCGACCGCCTTGTTCGAGTCGATGTGGAATGCGCGAGTAACCGAGCAAGCGTCGTGGACCGATACCGGTGACTATGGCCGGCTTCAGAGAACCTTCGACCACTTGGAATCCGAGGGCATCCTGGCGCGCATGTGCTTCTCGTGTTGCACGCAGTGTGCGACCCGCGAGATCGACGATGAGCGGACACCCAATCCGGATCCGGACGATTGGTACCGCTACCGAGAGTGGGCGTACACGTTCTTTCACGAGCAAGACGCTCAAGCGCTGGGCGAGCCAAATCCGTCGGTGTATCTGGGCTACAGTGCCTTTCGTGCACATCCCGCACTGCCGCAGTCGCTGATCGCCGCGGCAGGTCGAGGCGAACCAGAGGCCCAGCGAGAAGTCCGCGAACAAACCGACACCATGGTGGGCCAACGGGTGGTTCAACTCGCACGCCACTTCGGCCTCGAACCCCAATGGTCCGGCTCCCCATCGAGTCGGATCTTGTTGACGATGAACGACTGGCGCAAGCCGCTTCCTCGCTGAGACGCCTCGTCGCTACCGTTCGAGGCGCGTATTAGGCGTAGCTGACCGAAAAGGAGAACTCGGGCCGGTGGGGCCACAGCTGGCCCCACGAGTATTCGCGCAGAACCGGGACATCGGGAAACCATTGCAGCACACACTGTTTGGCGTCGACCGCCCGGGCTCATTCACGAAGCCAATCTCTCCCAGCGGGTGCATCGGCGCGACGCAATTTTGCGCGATGGCCGCGCTGATCCAGCTGCCGGGTCTCCGGAGTTTCGCGTGCCACACTCCACGATGGCCTAGCTGAAACCAACGCGACGACGGGACAGACAGCAAGCGCGCCGCTTCAACGGTCATGCGAGGGCGCGGTGTTTGGGGTGGTCGCCACGCTGGATTAGCTCACTGCGGCCGAACGGATGTTATCCAGCAGCGTGTTGGTATGGGTGGTTGTGGTCGCGGGGTTGACCACGCAGGCACGCAGCGCGAAATGATCGTCGACACGAGTACCGGCGATGAAGGCGTGGCCGCGCTGCTGAAGATGCCGCAGCGCGGATGGGTTGTGATCGTCGAGTGCGTCGGCGGGCAGTCCCGCAGGGCGGTGGCGGAAACAGACAACGGACAATCCGTGAGCAAGCAGCTCGAAGTCGGGTGCCTCGTCGACCGCGCGCAGGAGAGCCGCTGCGACGGCCATGTCACGATTGATCAACTGCCCGAGCCGTCGTCGTCCCAGGTGTTTGAGCGTTATCCACACCTTGAGCGCGCGAAAGGGTCGGGTTTGCTCCAAGCCGAACTCAGAGAACCAGACTGGTTCGTCGGGGTCACCGCCGCTACGTAGGTAGTCGGGTATGTGGCTAAAGGTGTCGCGGACGACGGTCATGTCGGAGAACATCACCAGCCCAGCGTCGACGGGCACGTAGAGCCACTTGTGGGGGTCGACGGCGAGGCTGTCGGCCGCGCTGAGCGCTGCCTTCTCGACCGGCCAGACATCGGTCAGTAGTACCGCTGGCCCACCGTAGGCCGCATCGACGTGCATCCACACGCCGTGGCGTTTGCATACGGCGGCGATCTGCTCGATGGGGTCAACGGCGCCGGTGTTGACCGTGCCCACTGTCGCGATCACGGCAATCGGAAGGTGGCCGCTCGAAATATCTTCGGCAAGTTGCCGATCCAGTAGATCGGGAATCATTCGGTGGCCATCGTCGGCGGCGATTTCGACGATGTTGGCTGATCCGATGCCCAGCGCCTCAACCGCTTTGGTATGGCAGCCATGCGCCTGCGCAGTCGCGTAGATCAGCGGCCTACGCCCAAGCCCGCTCACGCCTGTCCTGCGATCGTCGACACCAATGTTGGCAGCGGCGCGGTGTCGCGCGACGGTCAGCGCCGTCAAGGCAGCCGCCGAGGCTCCCGAAACCAGTTGTCCCCCTGCTGCAACGGGCCAACCGAGGAGTTCGCAGAACCACCTGACGACTTGGTGCTCGAGATGCACCGCGGCATGGTTTCCGCCAGCCACGCTCGGGTTCATGGAGGAAGCGATTCCAGCGGCCATCGCCGCCAGCGGGTGCGGTGGCGAGTTCACCCATGCCGAAAAGCGCGGGTGGCCATTGCCGAAGGGGTAGGGAATGACGGCGGCGCGGACCTCATCCCACAACGAATCTTCCGAAGTACCGCTGGTTGGCCACGATTCAGTAGCCCACGCATTGACTCGGTTTCGAGACGGCCGCCGCATGACGTCATCAGCCGAGCCGGCGATGAGCGCTTCGGCAACCAGACCGGCTGCGCGGCTTGCCAACCTTCGTATCTCGTCAGGTTCCCACTGCCATCCCGGTAAGGCTGGATCGAGCTGACTGCTCTCTTCCACATCGTGGCGCACCCTTGTCTGCACCGCCACTCATCCGCGCGGATGGCTGGCGATCGTCATCGTCGTCAAGTTCCTTGTGTACCAGTTGAATCTGGCCCGAATCGATCATCTGTTGCATCAACGGGCGCTCGCGTCGACGAGCTGCGGACGGCCGAAACGGGCATGCACACCAGTCGAGAACAGGGCCCGTAGCGGCGGGCCAGCGGGTTCCAGCCCACTCGCGGCGACCAGGTCGTCGGTGAGGTCTACGACGGTCGCAGCCCGCAACGGCCACGTCTCGTGGTCATTGGGCACCCACCACGTCTTGCCGAGCTTGCGCGTGTGCGCACCCCAGCGTGCAGTGAGCCACACCTCGAGTGGCGTCGGCTCGACGGGCTGACCGACGGAAACGGTCACCTGCGCTCGCAGGCCACGCCGCGGCCAACGCCGAACGCTTTCGTACGCCACCTCGTCACCGTGCTTCGTCATGCGCATCCGCGCCCAGGTGTACGGAACGCCCAGGCCAACCCGGGTGACGGGCACCACCGCGAGCCTGGCCGTCTCCAACGAACAAAACAGCACTCCGTGACGACCCCGATCGTCGATGGAGTAGAGCCGGACGTTGGTCTCTAGGAACGTCCCGAAGTACGGCAGCGGCAGCGACGGGCCCAGTCGCGTCTTCCGCATCGCGAACGGCACCAATGCGACGTACGTCGCGCCGTCGAAGACGTCGGGCCGGGTACCCGGTGGATAGAGGTGAGCGATGCGCTCGGCGTCGACCGGCCAGTGAATGAACGTCAGATCGGTCCAGAGCTGGTCGAGTATGACGGGACGCGGCAGTGGGGGCGCCACGACCGGATAGTCCATTTACTTGAACCGCTTGAAGCAGAGGTCCTCGTCACCCGCCAGCCCCGACCGGAAGGCGATGATTCGGGTGAAGCCCGACGGCACGGTCTCGGCGTTCACGTTGCTCGCGACGAAGCCGCTGGTGAGCAGGCTGGCGACGGCCTCGTCAAAGTCGCCTGCCGTGAGCGTCAAACCCTGTTCGCCGCTTGGCAATTGGACGGGCTCGATCATCGCGGCCTGTGCAAAGCCCGTCAGGCATGCGGTCCGCAACGCGGCGGCGGCGTTGTCGAGCGGCAGGTTCTTCTGGTGCTGGACGGCGAGCGCGTAGCGAGACGTGACGGCGGCGAACGCCGTGTTGTCCCCCTTGACCAGCATGTCGTCTTCCAGGTCCGCAGGGGCGCCGAGAACCTTCAGCGCGTCGAGGTCCGCGAAGATCGTGTTGGACGATGGGCAGTAGAACGCCGGCGGGGTGGGTTTCGCATCGCTGCACGTGGGCTGGTCAAAGGACAGTGTGGGCGGATTTGCGAGCTTGAAGACCGCCCCCAGAACCTCCATCAACTGTTGCAGGTTGTCCTCGTCGATGGTGACGTTGCCGCCCTCGCCGCTCGGATCGTTCAAGACGAGGGGCAGGTCGCCACGACGCTGCTTGATCTCGTCGTAGTCGATCTTGGCGCACTCGGACGCGCCGGAGGTGAACCCGATTTGAAACGCACTGATGCGGTCGAGCGCGGTGCCGTGGCCCTGCTGGATCAGCTCAGCGTCGTTGGGCCCGTAGACGCTGTCGCGAATCGTGGTGATCGCCGCGAGAACGTGATTGAGGCCGTCGCCAGTACTCAGCTGGAACCGCGGTGACTGACCCTCTGCCACCCAACGGATGTACGTGCCCGCGAAGCAGTCGGCCTGCTGTTCCCAGACGATTCCTGGGGTGTCCTCCTCGACCAGGTTCGCCATGGTTTGGACGGCGTGCCCGTATTCGTGCGCGATCAGCGCCGCAACGGAGGTCTCGCCGAAGTACTTCTTTCCAGTGGGCACCAGTACGCCACGATCCCAGGACATCAGCTTCTTGCTTGGGCAGTAGGACGCGTTCGGATTCCTGTACGTCTTGCTGCCGCACACCGGCGGGCTGCTGGGGTCGTCCGAGTCGTATGAGACGAAACGCGTGATGGGGGTGAACTTGCCGTCGAGTGACTCGGAGAAGTTCTTCTGCCAGTAGTCCGAGATGTCGTTGACCGCCAGCAGCGCCAGCTTGTCGATGGGGCCGCCGTCGGTGCCCTTCACGTCGCCCTCCGGCGCGGGGGCGTCGTCCCGGACCCCGCTGGGACCCTCTTGAACCGGAAGCCCGCCCGCTCGGAACGCGTCGTACACGGGGGAGACGGCTTGGCCGGATGTGACGGTGGCCGAACACCCGCCGATCAAGAGCGCGGCAGCGCTGACTGCGGCCGCCAGGCTGCGACTTCGTTTCATGGGCTGGGAGATCCTGTGGCTCGGGTTCGGCGTTGGCGCAGAGCGTATCCCGAAAATGAGGTACCGGTGACGCGCTTGGTCGCGGGTACCTGCGAGTATCGGGGTGTGGGACAGAACGAGCGCACCAAGATCGTCATGACCGACGACGAGATCACCGAGTTCATCGAACACAGTCGCACCGCGACCATGGCCACGCTGTCGGCGAGCGGTAAACCGCACCTGGTCGCGATGTGGTACGCGGTGCTCGACGGCGAAATCTGGTTCGAGACGAAGGCAAAGTCCCAGAAGGCCGTCAACCTGCGCCGTGACCCGACGATCACGGTGATGATCGAGGACGGGCTGACGTACTCCACGCTGCGGGGAGTCTCGATCGACGGTCGCGCTGAGATCGTGGACGCCGACGAGGATCTGCTCCACCGAGTTGGGGTCAGCGTCTGGGAGCGCTATACCGGCCCCTACACCGACGAGATGAAACCGTTCGTCGAGCAGATGATGCACAACCGCATCGCGGTGCGCGTCGTGCCGACGCGGTTGCGCAGCTGGGACCACCGCAAGCTGGGGATGGGCGACATGCCCGTCGCGGGATCGACCGCGCAGTACCTGACCTGAGGGCCGCTCACCCGATCGTCCGAGACACGAAGCCCCCGTTGGCCAGCGTGGTCGCGGTGGCCGCGCCGATCTGTCCGTGATGGTCGAACAGCGCAGCCGTTCCGGTAGCGATGCCCGCATGGCTCGAGTGGGTTAGCGCTGCCAGCCCGATGTCCGGACCTTCGGGAAGCCTGCTGAGAGTCAAGGTGTAGTCGGCGTTGATGAACTGAAGTCCCTCGGTGCCATAGTGCGTGAGGGAGCTCGCGACGTCGCCTGCCATCGCGGCGCGCGTGAATGCCGTCATGGGAGCGCCGTCGACGAGAGGCTTGACGTCGCGCAACCAGACGAACTTCGGGCCGACGTGACCCCACTGCGTCAGGTCGAAGCTCGGGCCTGCCACCTGCGGGTCCTTGCCGTATGCCAGCACCAGCAGGGGTCTGTTCTCGACCAATTGATCGATGTCGGCAGGCAGCGGCGGCATGACGAGCGGCGACGTCCAGACGGTTCCCGGCGGTTGTTCACCCTTGCGAAGGAGAACTGCGCTGGCGCGCGACACCAGGGTGCCGGCTTGCGTGACCTCCGCGTCGACCAGGGTCAACCGTCGGCCTTGCCGTACGACGGACGTCCGCACTCGCACGGGTTCCATGGCGGCGGGCCTGAGCAGGTCGACGGTCAGCCGGGCAGGTTGCAGGTCGGGGTCATCGACGGCCGCCTCGATGGCATGTCCTAGGAGTCCGCCGACGAAGTTGCCGCTGATCTGCGATCCCCACGGCCCCCGCGCCATCGAGGTCGGCACGAAGGCGTCGCCGTCGCGCAGGAAGTATGCGGGCGGCAGCTGGCGTGTCACGCGGCTGACGATAGCGGCGCCCACTGTGGCTACTGAGCAACTAGGACGGGTCGACGATGTCGTCGTACTCGCGGTGCTTCGCCAGGTACTCGGCGACCATCCAGCACGGTGCAGTGATCCGCAGGCCAGCGTCCCGGGTGGCGGCGACGGCCTCGGCGACGAGAATCGTGGCCAAGCCTCGGCCCTGGAATTCGGGCGAGGTCTCGGTGTGGAAGAAGCTGCGCTGGCCGTTGCGATCGGAGAAGTCGGCGAGGCCGACGCGCTGACCGTCGACGCTGATGATGAAGCGGTCGGCTTCGGCGGTCACTGTCGCTTCCGCACCGGTCTTGTCGAGAGCCATACCCGACACTAACCGCGTAGCACGCAGGCGTCGTCGGCGCCTCCTCCCTGCGGAGGAGTTCTTCGCCAAATGCGTGGGCTTCTCGACTGATTCGCGTCAGCTGGTGAGCGCGAAGACTCGAACCGTGCTTTCCCCTACCTCGTCGTCACTTTCGTGTCGGGTGTGCCGGCGCCCACGCCGGTGCGTCGACGTCATTCCGTCATCGCGCTGCGAAGCACTTCGAAGTCGTGCTCGTCGATCTCGAACACCCCGGTCCGGAATCGGTAACCCCAACGCGACTTGTCCACGACGAAGTTCAGATCGTCGAGCAACGGCCGGATGGGTGTCTCGACGCAGGGCAGAAACTCCATCTTGCGTCGCCACGGCTGGAACTCGGGATCGAGATCCGCCTGGTACACCTCATCGTCGACGACCTGCCCGATCGCGGTGAACGCCTGCAGCGGTTCGCCTTTCGGATATTCGGTCTTGGGTGAGTAGAAGGCGATCCAGTCGCCGCGTTTCATCCTGCGCAACATGTGTGGTTTGCCGTGGTTGGCCTGTGTGAAGCCGCCCGCCACGCCACGCAGAACGTGACCGCGGCTGACGGTGTTTATCCAAAACGTCATGGCAGCAACGCTAGGAGCGTCCTCCGACAGTCAGCAGAAGTTATCCACAGGCATCTGAATCGGCTGATAAATGATCGAGCCGCCGACGTTGAATACGTCGACGGCTCGGGGTCGGCGATGCCGCATCGCGCCTCTCGGCAAGTGGTCGCTCTAGGCGACTGTTTTAGTTGGTACCCGGGGGATGAACGGCACCGCCGACGTTCTCAACCGTAGAGCACTTCACGGTATTCCGCACCGCCGTCCCCGCTGCCGCCCCCTCGAATCGGCAGCGAGGCCGACGGACGGTCAGGCGGACTCCAGGAAGACGCGACGCGCACGAACCTCGTAACCGTTGCGTTCGGCAAGCTCGCGTAGTTGGCGCAGGGCGTGCCCACGGCCCCGGCCTCCCTCGGGAATGACGACGCCTGCCCAGAGACCCTCCGAGCGTGGCAGCTCGCACGCGTCACGCGCACAGGCCCAGCGGCGTGGGCACATCCGGCAGATCGCCTTGGCCTCCTCGTCGGCCAGCGTCGTCCACCGGTCCGGGTCCCTGGTGCAGTCTCCGATCGGCAATCCGTCAATGCCCACTGCGTTCATTGGTTCTGCTCCTTGTCCAAGCGCCGCAGTTCGTGCGGCGCGATGGGCCGAATCTATAGCAAGAACCGTAGCGTCGCAACAGTTTGATCTTGGCAACCAGAAACGGCAGTTCAAAGGGCATTCGCGTGCGGAAACAGCATGTCGTTGACTTGGGGAAACCGCTTAACGCAACGGTTTCCTTCCCAGGATGCACCGGTTAAGGTAGAGCAATTCGTAGCAGTGCAGCAGGGTGCGCACGACGCCTCGGATCACGTCCCGTCAATCAGGAGGGCCCCGTTGGTCGACGTCGAATCCAACGACGAGGCCGACGAGATCGCCGCCGTCGACGAAGGCATGGTGCGCGCCGGAGCTGCCGCCGCCGCACGCCGCCGCGAGCTAGACATCAGTCAGAGGAGCCTCGCTGCCGACGGAATCATCAACGCGGGGGCACTCATCGCCTTCGAGAAGGGTCGAAGCTGGCCGCGAGAGAAGACCCGGGCCAAGCTGGAGGAACTGCTGCGCTGGCCGCCGGGGACGATTGCTCGGATCAGGCACGGCGAACCCGTGCAAGAGCGATCGGTCCCAGGGCCGCAAGCAGCAGACGAGGGTTCTCTGATCGCCCAAGCCATCGAGACGGCCGTCGGAGCCCTGGCCGTGACGATCGGCTCGCTACCCGCGATCGACGATCCCGACTTCACTCCGCGCGTCACCGCGACCCTTTCGGACTTGCGTCAGCTCGAACACGTGGCGGCGCGGGCCACCCGGATCGGCAGACTGACGCCACCGCTGTTGAAGGCGCTGAGCACGGTACGACGTCAGATCGACGAGCTGACCTTGCTCGCAGCGACGGCGCCAACCGCGACCCTTGGACAGCTCGTCTACGCGGCGCGGCGGCGGGCCAACCTGACGATCGAGGAGACCGCCCAGGCGGCTGGCGTGTCCGAGGCGACTGTCGTCGCCGTTGAATCGGGGCAGCAGGTAACGACCGCCGACGCACAGGCCATCGAGGCGCTCATCGAGCAAATCGATTGGCGCTGAGGGCGTTTCGACGCAATCAGTAGCGGTCGCGGTCGCGACTGCGAGCACCGCGGTCGTCGTTCGCGGGAAAGTAGTTCGCGAGTGCCGCGCAGATTTCGACGATCTTGCGTCGTGTCGCGGGAGACATCTGGGCGGGATGCTCGATGACGCCGCCAGGGCGTAGGTACGGGTCGAACGGGACCTCGATGACTGGCTGGCCCTGCCCGTTGAACTGCTGTGCGAGGACCGCGCGCGTGCGTTTGTCGGCGTGGCCGTCGGAATCGTTGAGGACGACGACGGTGCGTTGCAACAGTGCAGCGAGGCCTCGATTGGCCAACCAGTCCATCGTCTGGCCTGCGGTGGCTGCGCCGTCGACCCATTGCGAGGAAACCACCACGAGGGCGTCGAGGTCACGCAAGACCTCTTGGGTGACGGGAGTGTCCATCGTCGAACTGCAGTCGATGATCGAGATCGAGAAGTAGCGATCGAGGCGGGCCGTTGCCTCGCGATAGATCGCAGGGTCGAGGACTCGCCTACGTGCCGGGCTCGCCTCGCCTGCCAGTACGTACAGACCGGCGGCGTTGTTTCCCACACGACTGCGCACGTCGGCGAACGTCTCGAGATTCTGATCGGCCGCGAGTTCCCAGTACGAACCCATGGCCTTCGGGTCGACGCGGCTGCCCAACTTGCCGAACGAGGTGTCGGCGTCGATCGCCACGACCCGATCTTCTTGCCGCAGTTCGGCGAATATCGAACCGATGCTCGCGGACATCGTGGTCTTGCCGACTCCGCCCTTGCCCATGACGCCGACCTTGTAGTGGCCGCGAAGGACCGCCTTGATCCGCGCCTCCAGTTCAGCCTGGTGAAGCTCGTCGGCGGACGGTCCGGGATTGATCAGCCCGAAGGACAACCGGTGCACTGCGCGCCGCCAGCCTCTCGCCGGCACTGCGCGTCGAGACGGGACGAGTTGATCGGCCCTGATGCGGTCGGCATACGACGCGGGAGGCGCCGCCGGTGTGCCGCGGGAATCCTGGGTGTACATCTGGCCCTGCCAGGTGGCCTGCGGGGGTTGTCCCTGCCAATTGCCTTGCGGCGGTTGGCCTTGCGGTGGTTGTCCCGGTGGAGGTTGGTTCGGTGGCGTTTGTCCCTGTTGGGGTCCGCTCTGCGGTGGCTGGCCTTGTGGAGGTTGGTTCGGCGGAGGTTGGCCTTGCAGCGGGTGATTCGGAGGCGGCTGGTTCTGCAGAGGCGGTCCACCCTGGCGGGGGCGAGACGGTGGCCAATTGGCTGGTTGACGTGGGGGCGGGGGCGGGCCGGATTGGCCTCCCCAGGATTGCGATTCACTCAACCGTCCGATGTCCTGCGTCGTGTCGGCCGGACCGTAGCGCGCAGGCGGCCTGCGGAGCTCCCCAGTGGGTGGCTCGGCGTCACGCGGTTCGGGTGGTTCCATCGGAGCGGGGGCCAGGGGTGGTTCGGCTGGGGGCGGAGGGTTCTCCGGCGGCACGAAGTCGACAGGTGGACGCGAAGGAAGCGGCGTCGCAGCCGGGGTGAAGGCCGGCTCCACCGGTGCCGGCTCGTAGTCCGCCTCCTCGGGCCCCGTCCACCCAAGTTGCCTGCGCAGGGCGTCGTCGCGGTCGCTCACGGCACCATGCTCCTTTCGTTGGGTCAGACGACGCGACTGTCGACCCTCTGAGTCAAGTATCAACCACATGTTGCGGTGACTACTCAAACCTTCGGCGGCCGGTTCGCTGAGGTTAGGTCGCAGCAAACTCTAGTACGGGCCGACTTCGGCTGTGGGCAGCCCAGCGGGGACCGAGTCCTCCGGCGGGTGTGTCGTGACGAGGCCTCTCTCCGACGCGACACCGTGCCGCGTCAATCCGCGCCATCGTCGGAGGATTCCCGGTAGGTCGATGGTTTGCCTCAAAACTGATCCGTGAGCTGGAAATGCAGCTAAGGCGAGAGGTGCAGTAGCCGGGCGAGGGCCTCTGGGTGGTGGTCCTGGTCAGGTGGTCCGCAGTGAATTCGTGCACTTGGGGTACCGATTCGGCTGGTACGCTCGCATCCGGCGAAGGGGTGCATACGTGGGTCTGCTGGGGGTATTGGAGAAGGCTGGCAAAGCCGCCTGGGATATCGGAAAAGAAACCGTGAGCGTCGTTGGCGACGTCGCGGGTGTGTTCAGCGGTGTCCAGGCGGTCGGTGACCTGATCGAGAGGATCGGCGACAGGGCCGCTCTGGAAGACGTGGCCATACTTGGCGGCAGGCTCGCTGGCTGGGCAGAGAAGGTCGGCCTCAACCGGGTGCTTCGCGCGGCCGACTCACCAATTCTCGACGCAGGCCAAGCCGCGATCGGCGCCATGCGGCTGACCACGGGCTGGGGTGACCCAGAGTCCGGCGAGCGGTTTGGCAAGGGTGGCGCACAGTTCCGCAAGGCGGGATTGAAACTGTCGTTGGCGCAGCCTGATCCCGGGAAGTGGTCCGGCGTCGGGGCGGAGGCCTACGCAGGTAGGAATGCCAAGCAGCGGGCAGGCACCTTCAAGCTGGCAGGCGCCGACCACGAAGTACATCGGATCGTTGCGACCGAGGCCTACCAGGTCGACTTTCACCGGGACCGACTCGACCAGTGGTCGAACTTCCTAGCCGACGTCGGGCTCTTCACCTTCGCCCTTGGGCTCATACCCGGGTACGGCAAGGCCGCCAAGGACACGGTGGAACTGGCCGCCGTGATCGGCGCTCTCGGCAGTTGTTCCATCGAGCTCTACCAGCTGTCATCCGAGGTCGAGGAGAACACCGCTGCTCTGACGCGCCTGCTCCCCACTTACGAGGACGTCGGCAAGTCGGCTGAGCACGGCGACCGCGGATCTCGGCCGCCCGACCCGCCGCGGCCGCCGACGTCGACCAATGACGAGCCGAAGAGCAAGGAATCGGATCAGCCGCCCCCGCAGGCTCCGCCGAACCCGGCAGCTCCTCCGGTGCCAGCGCCCTATCCCGGGGGCGCGGGTCCGGGAGCGCGTGGCGCCGGCGCTGGCGCTGGCGGTGCAGCGCCCGTCATGCCCCCGGTGGTGCAGCGCAGCGTTCCTGCCGCGGCCGCCGCCCCGCCAGCAGGTGCGTCGTCGCCTCCGCCTGCCGCACGCGGTGCAGCGCCCGCGGCGATGGGTGCTCCCGCTCCTCTTTCGGCGGCGCCGGCTGCCGCCGCATCGAGCGTTCCGACGGGCCTGATCAACCAAGCGGTGCAGGCCGCCGTCCAGTCCGCGGTGGAGAAGGCGCTGGACGAGCAGCGTCGAGAAGACAATCAACGCGAGGAGAAGGATCGCGACGACAAGGAACGCGATCGCAAGGAACGCGATCGCAAGGACGGCGAGGACAAGAACGGCGAGGACAAGAACGGCGAGGACAAGAACGGCGAGGACAAGAACGGCGATGGCATCCCCGACGACTTGCAAGCCGACGATGTCGCCACGGTCGGCGAGGTCGATGCTGGGCGGGCACCGATCGGGCCAGCGAAGGATTCGGATCCAGCTCCACTGGCCAGGCTGATCGCGGCTACCTTGGACCAAGAAAGTTTCCATCGGGCCGACGCCGGCGCCAGCGCAGTAGGAAGATAGAGAGAAGGGGTTTCGACATGTCCGGCGATCTTCGTGTCACCACCGAGCACCTGCGTGCGCTCGCCGCCAAGCAGGTTGCGGCGGCCGCGGTCGTGAAGGCTGCGACGGATACTGCCGAAGGTGTCGACACCTCGGTGCGGAAGACGCACGGCGTGATCGCTTGGTCGACGGCCGCTGCGGTGGAGGCGATAGCGCACGCTCGCAGAGGAGCGGGCCTGGAAGTGGAAGGGGTTTCGCAAGGAATGGCCACCGATCTGGAGGCATCCGCGGCCGCCTACGAGCGGTCGGACGCCACGGCAGGGGCGGTTCTCGACCACCAGATGCATCCCCGGTGAGCGCCGTGGGCCCACACGGATCTGGCCAGCCGACGCACTTCGACGACGTCGTCGGTGTCGAGGTGACCATCGACGGGATGCTCGTCATCGCCGACAAGCTCAACCTGATGGAGTTCCCGCCGTCACTGGGAATCCGGCCCAACATCCCACAGCTCGAGCTGCGAGACATCGTGTGGGAGCAAGTCCGCCGCGACCTTGCCGCGCAAGGCGTTCTCGACGTATTCGGCATGCCGCATCCCGAGGTGGCCGCCATGGTGGACACGCTCAGCCGTGCCGACCGCACACTGGAAGGCCGATGGTGGCGACGTGATGTCGGCGGCAAGATGGTGCGTTTCGTGGTGTGCCGCAAGGGAGATCGGCATGTGGTCGCGGCGCGCGACGATGAAATGTTGGTCCTGCAACGCGTCGCCCCGCAGGTCGGACTCGCGGGAATGGTCAACGTCGTGTTGGGGTCGGCGACGGCTGCCGACGTCGAATCGTTCACCGCGCTCTCCAGCAGGCTGGCGGAGGCAAGAAGTGCGAACCAGTTGGCGCAGTTCGGGATTGACCCAGGCTCGGCCAGAACCTATTCCGAGATGTTCGCCAACCCCAATAGTTGGGTGGAGCTCACGGCGAACGAGCGGCACGAGGGCGGAACGTATAGCAGGGCCGAGGTGGCCGCGGGCGTGCTGGACGCGACCCTTGGCCGTGTCGTGTCGCTGCCGCGGCGTGTCAACGGCGAGTTGTTCGGCAGCTTCCTGCCAGGTACCACCGAGAACCTTCAGCGTGCCCTCGAGGGACTCATGGAGTTCCTCCCGTCAGGCTCCTGGTTCGACAAGACTTCGGCGCAAGCCTCCGCCCAGCACTTCTACCCCGACTGAGAAAGGTTCCTCCCTGGTGGGCGACACTCCGCCGCACGACACCGGCGACGACGGTCACGACGACCTGTCGGCGCTGGGGTTCTACACGCCCGAATACCCTTCGGAGGATTCGGATCTGGATGCGTTCGGGGATTACGTCGGTGCGGCGGATGGTCATGAGCCGAGCGTCGAGCCGCCAGAAGACGAGGACCTTTCCGTACCACTGTTCACCGTCACGAATCCACCGGGAACGGTGACCGTGACGAGCTTCATGGATGGCCGCATCAACCGAATCGAACTATCGCCGAAAGTGACCACGATGACCGAAACTCATCTGGCCGAAGAGATCGTCGTCATTGCGCGACTGGCCACTCAGGATGCCAGATCCGCTCAATACGCCTTCATGCTGGAGGGCATGAAGGAACAGGGCCACGACAATGTCACCACACGGGACTTCCTGAGTCGAGAACTCGACCTGCCGTCCCCCGAGCAGGCCAAGGCCGCCCGCGCAGAGGTGTTCGCCACCAGGTATGTCGGTGACCATGAGTGACCAACTAGCCGGGCTCTTCGGCAGTGCCGTTGGCATGTTGCCCAGCTCGCCTGCACGCTCGTTCGAGATCTTCTCCGAGATCACTGCTGTCGACGAGACCGCGTGCGACGCGTGGGTTGGCCGGATCCGTTGTGGCGACACCGATCGGGCCACGTTGTTCCGGGCGTGGTACTCGCGCGGCAACTTCGGAAAGCTGTCCGGAGTAGCAGAGATCTCGATGAACAGCCTCAACGCGCGAGTGCCGATCGGAGGTGAGTTCGGCGACATCACCTACCCCGTCACCTCACCGCTGGCGATCACCATGGGGTTCGCCGTCAAGGAGGCCTCCGAGGGCAACTACGCCGACGCGATGGAGGCGCTGGAAGGCGCGCCGTCGCGGGGCTCGGAGCATCTGGTGGCGTGGGTCAAGGCGGTGATCTACGCAGCCGGGCACAGGTGGACCGACGTGATCGACGAGGTGCGCGGCGCGGCTGGCTGGCCCGACAAGTTCCTTGCCGCCGCCGCGGGCGTCGCGCACGGTGTGGCGGCCGCCAACTTGGGACTGTTCACCGAGGCCGAACGCCGGCTTAGTGAATCGAATTCCGAGCCCGCCGGAGAGGCGTGTGCCACCGCGATCGCGTGGTACCTCGCTATGACGCGGCGCACCCAGGGCAATGAAGAGGCAGCGATCGCCCTGCTGGAGTGGCTACAGGCGACGCACCCGTCGCCAAGAGTTACTGCGGCACTGAGGGATCCGAGCTACCGACTGGCCACCACCACGCCCGAGAAGATCGCATCGCGGAAGGACCCGTGGGATCCAAACAGCGTGGAGGCCGACACCTCTGGTCGGGAGATTCTCCTCGCGGAGGCACAGGCCGAACTCGACCGCCAGATCGGGCTCAGCCGGGTCAAGGAACAGATCGAGACCTACCGTGCGGCAACGCAAATGGCGAAGGTCCGCGCCGCTCGCGGGATGAAGGTCGCCCAGCAGTCCAAGCACATCATCTTCACCGGCCCACCGGGTACCGGCAAGACGACGATCGCGAGGGTGGTCGCCAACATTCTTGCCGGTCTCGGCGTGATCGCCGAGCCCAAGCTCGTGGAGACGTCGCGCAAGGACTTCGTCGCGGAGTACGAGGGCCAGTCGTCGGTGAAGACCGGCCGCACCGTCGACCGCGCCGTCGGCGGGGTGCTATTCATCGACGAGGCCTACACGCTCGTCCAGGAGCGCGACGGCAGGGCCGACCCGTTCGGCACCGAGGCGTTGGACACCCTGTTGGCGCGGATGGAGAACGATCGCGACCGGCTGGTGGTGATCATCGCGGGGTATAGCGCAGACATCGACCGTCTGCTGGAGAGCAACGACGGCCTGCGGTCACGGTTCTCGACCAGGATCGAGTTCGACTCGTACTCGGCCGACGAGATCGTAGAGATCGCCAAAGTACTTGCTGCAAACAATGATTCGACGCTCAGCGATGAGGCGGCGAAGCGGGTTCTCGACGCGGCCACCCTGCTTGGTCAGCGATCGCTCAACGGGAAGCCGGCCCTCGACATCGCGGGCAATGGTCGATACGCGCGCCAGTTGGTGGAGGCGGGCGAGCAGTGCCGCGACATGCGATTGGCCAGGTCTGCGGACTTCGACAGCCTCGGAGTCGAGGCGCTCAGCGAGATCAACGGCGACGACATGGCGACTGCGATCGACGCCGTCCATGCACGGCTCAGCATAGGGAACTGACGCATGGCGGGATTTCGGCTCACCACCAAGGTGCAGGTCAGCGGTTGGCGCTTCCTGCTGCGCAGGGTCGAGCACGCGATCGTCCGCCGCGATACCCGCATGTTCGACGACCCGCTGCAGTTCTACAGCCGCGCCGTATCCCTTGGCATCGTCATCGCGGTGTTGATCTGTTTGGGTGCAGCGCTTTTGGCGTACTTCAAGCCGTTGGGCAAGCGAGGCGGCGACACGCTGCTCGTCGACCGCACCACCAACCAGCTCTACGTCGCCCTGCCGAACAACGGTCAACTTCGGCCCGTCTACAACCTGACCTCGGCGCGCCTGGTGCTTGGCAATCCGAGCAACCCGTCGGCGGTCAAGTCAGACGAACTGAATCGGCTGGCCAAGGGGCAGCCGATCGGCATTCCCGGCGCCCCGTATGCCACACCCATCGCCACCGCGCCCGCAACGACGTGGACGTTGTGCGACACCGTGACCAAGCCCGAGAGCGTCGCACCGACGGTCAGCGCGTCGATCGTCGTCCTGCCACTCGTCACCGACGACTCGGTGGCGCCGATGCGCGCCGACCAGGGTGCGTTGATTACGTTCCGCGACAAGGACTGGTTGGTCACCGACGACGGCAGGCACGCGATCGATCTGTCGGACCGGGCGATCACCTCGGCGGTCGGAATCCCCGTGACCGCCAAGGCGACACCCATATCCGAGGGTCTTTTCAACGCGCTGCCGAACGCGGGGCCATGGCTGTTGCCGGAGGTTCCCGCCGACGGCGCGCCGAATACCCTTGGGCTGCCGCCGAATCTGGTCATCGGATCGGTGTTCCAGACGGTGACCGACGAGGGCGAACAGAAGTACGTCGTGTTGCCGGATGGCGTGGCCAAGGTCAACGATCCCACCGCTGCCGCGCTGCGCGCCACCAACTCCTACGGTTTGATCGCACCGCCGTCGGTGGAGTCCAGCCTGGTCGCGAAGATCACCGAGCAGGTGTACGTCTCGCCCCTGCCCGACAAGCCGCTAGAGATGCTGCTGCGCGAGGACGCTCCCACGCTGTGCTGGTCGTGGCAGCGGGAGCCCGGCGATCAGGCGCCGAAGACCTCGGTCATCACGGGACGGCATCTGCCGATCGCGGCCTCCGTGATGAACACCGGTATCGATCAAATCGGTGGACCCTCAAAGGTTTTCATCGATGGTGGCCAGTACGTTCGACTGCAGTCGCCCGACCCGCGGTACGGCGAGAGCCTCTACTACATCGACCCGCAGGGTGTTCGCTACGGAATCCCCAACGAGGAGACCGCCCGCAACTTGGGGCTCTCTAGCCCGCTGACCGCGCCATGGCAGGTGGTCGGGCTGCTCGTCGACGGGCCCGTGCTGTCCAAGTCGGCCGCGCTGTTGGAACACGACACGCTGCCGTCAGACCCCAGTCCGCGCAAGATCCCTGACGGCAACGCATTACCTGGAGCCCTGCCAACCGGGCCACGACCGGGAGGTGGCTGATGACGACCAAGAAGTTCAGCACGATCATCAAGCGGGGTCCGCGTCTGACTCCCGGTGAGATCAACGTGACGCCGCCAGACGACCTCGGCATCGACATTCCGCCGTCGGGCGTGCAGAAGATCCTGCCGTACGTGATGGGCGGCGGCATGCTGGGAATGATCGCGATCATGATCTTCACCGGCGTGCGGCAGCTGTCGCCGTACATGCTGATGATGCCGCTCATGATGGTGATGGGCACCGTCGGGTTCATGGCTGGCGGTGGCTCGGGCGGCAAGAAGGTTCCCGAGATCAACGCCGACCGCAAGGAATACCTGCGCTACCTGTCGGGACTGCGCACGCGGGTGACGTCGTCGGCTGCCGCACAGGTCACGTTCTTCAGCTATCACGCACCCGACCCCGAGGATCTGCTGTCGCTGATCGGCACCAACCGACAGTGGTCGCGGCCAGCCAACACCGATTTCTACGCGGCGACGCGCATCGGGCTGGGTTCGGAGCCTGCCGTCGACCGGCTGTTGAAGCCCGCCGTCGGCGGTGAGCTCGCCGGACCGCAGGGCGCGCCGCAGCCGCACCTGGAGCCGGTCAGCCACATGTGGCTCACGAAGTTCCTGCGGACACACGGCCTGATCCACGATTGCCCGAAACTCGTTCAGCTGCGGACGTTTCCGACCATCGCCATAGGCGGCAACCCCGCGGGTGCCGCGGGGTTGCTTCGCGCGATGATCTGTCACCTTGCCGTATTCCATCCGCCCGACCTGCTGCAGATGCGGGTGCTCACCGACAATCCCGAAGATCCCGACTGGGCGTGGCTCAAGTGGCTGCCGCACACCCAGCACCAAACCGACACCGACGCCGCGGGTGCGACCCGCCTGGTGTTCACCCGCCCGGATGGACTCAGCGATCTGACGGCGCGGGGCCCGCACACCGCGGACTCCGCGCCAAGCGGGCCCTACGTCGTCGTCATCGACCTGAGCGGCGGCAGGGCGGGTTTCCCCGTCGACGGCAGGGCAGGCGTCACGGTACTGACCCTGGGCAACCATCGGGGTTCGGCCTACCGGATCCGGGTCGACGCCGACGGCACCGCCGACGACCGGTTGCCCAACTCGTCGTTCCGTCTCGTCACCAGCAAGACCGACAGCATGACGCCGGGCGAGGCTGGGCGAGTGGCCCGCAAGCTAGCGGGCTGGTCGGTCACGGGCACGATCATCGACAAGAGCACGCGGGTGCAGAAGAAGGTTGCCACCGAGTGGCACCAGATCGTCGGTGCCCAAACGGTCGAGGAAGTGACCCCGAGCCGCTGGCGGATGTTTAGCGACACGGATCACGACCGGCTCAAGATTCCGTTCGGCCACGAGCTCAAGACCGGTGACATCATGTACCTCGACATCAAGGAGGGTGCTGAGTTCGGCGCGGGTCCGCACGGCATGCTCATCGGAACGACAGGCTCCGGCAAGTCGGAATTCCTTCGCACGCTGATCCTTTCGCTCGCCGCGACCCACCATCCGGATCAGATCAATCTCCTGCTGACCGACTTCAAGGGCGGTTCGACGTTCCTCGGCATGGAGAAGCTGCCGCACACCGCCGCAGTGGTGACGAACATGGAGGAAGAGGCCGAGCTCGTCAGCCGCATGGGTGAAGTGCTGTCGGGCGAGCTCGATCGTCGTCAGTCGATCCTGCGGCAGGCAGGCATCCAGGTCGGTGCGGCGGGAGCACTGTCCGGCGTGGCGGAATACGAGAAGCATCGTGAGCGTGGCGCCGACCTGCCGCCGCTGCCAACGCTTTTCGTCGTCGTCGACGAGTTCGCCGAGTTGCTGCAGAATCACCCGGACTTCATCGGGCTGTTCGATCGCATCTGCCGCGTCGGACGATCGCTGCGGGTGCATCTGCTGCTCGCCACGCAGTCGCTCAACACCGGCGGTGTCCGCATCGACAAGCTGGAGCCCAACCTGACCTATCGGATTGCGTTGCGCACCACCAGTTCCGCGGAGTCCAAGGCGGTGATCGGCACGCCCGAGGCGCAGTACATCACCAACAAGGAGAGCGGTGTCGGCTTCCTACGCGTCGGCATGGAGGATCCGGTCAAGTTCCACAGCGTGTGGACCGGCACCACCTACGTGCCCACCGCGTCGCAGACCGATCGCGGGGACGCCGCGCCTCGGCACGTGGCACCGAGTCCGTTGCGGATCCGACCGTTCACTGCGGCGCCGATCTTCGAAGCGGCGGTGACCCCATGAGCCCCCGAAGACTAGCGCGAGTGGGGATCGCGGCGAGGTACGAGCGAGTGGGGGGCGAGGCATGAGCACCGAATCCGAACACCGGGTACTGCGCGAGGTCGTGCTGGAGCAGCTGACCACCGGCGAGATCAACGCCTACCGAATGTGGTTGCCGCCGTTGACCGATCCGACGCCGGTCAACGAACTCGTCGCGCGCGACCGGCGGGCGCTACTGCGGTTCGGCCTCGGCATCATGGACGAGCCGCGCAGGCATCGCCAGGAGGTGTGGGGCATCGACGCCTCGGCGGCAGGCGGCAACATCGCCGTCGGTGGCGCACCGCAGACAGGCAAATCGACGTTCCTGCAGACACTGGTGCTGTCCGCTGCTGCGACCCATACGCCGCGCCAAGTGCAGTTCTACTGCGTCGACCTCGGTGGTGGTGGCTTGATGTACCTCGAGGACCTGCCTCACGTCGGCGGTGTCGCGACGCGGTCGGAGCCGGACCGCGTCAACCGCATGGTGGCGGAGATGAAATCGGTTCTGCGCCAACGTGAAGCGATGTTCAAGCAGCACCGCGTCGGCTCGATCGCGGCCTACCGGCAGATGCGCGAAGACCCCAACCATCCCGCATCCGCGGATCCGTTCGGTGACGTGTTCCTGGTGATCGATGGCTGGCCCGCCTTCGTCGCAGAGTTCCCCGACCTGGAGCCGACGGTCCAGGACCTGGCGGGCCAGGGGTTGGCGTTCGGCGTCCATACGGTGATCTCGACGCCCCGGTGGACGGAGCTCAAGTCGCGCGTCCGCGACTATCTCGGCACCAAGCTGGAGTTCCGACTCGGTGACGTCAACGAGACGCAGGTGGATCGCATCACGCGCGAGATCCCGGCCAACCGACCCGGTCGCGCGGTATCGATGGAGAAGCACCATCTCATGATCGGCGTGCCGCGCCTGGACGGGGTGCACAGCGCGCACGACCTGGTTCCTGCGATCTCGGCGGCCGTGCAGCACATCGCGTCGCTGCATACCGACGAGGCACCCAAGGTCAGGGTGCTGCCCGATCGGATCTACCTCAAGGAGCTCGATCCGAACCCGCCGGGACCCGACTCCGACTACCGCGCCCGCTGGACCGTCCCTCTCGGCATCCGCGAGTCCGACCTGTCGGTGGCGTACAGCCCGATGCATACCTCGCCGCACCTGCTGATCTTCGGCGCGCCCAAGTCCGGCAAGACGCGCATCGCGCACGCCGTGTCGCAGGCGATCTGTGCGCGGAACAGTCCATCGCAGGTGAGGTTCATGCTGGCCGACTATCGATCGGGCCTGTTGGACGCGGTGCCGGAGAGTCACTTGCTGGCCGCCGGAGCCGTCAACCGCAACGCGGCGAGCCTCGACGAGGCCATCAAGGCCCTCGCGGCCAACCTGCAGAAGAGGCTTCCACCGCCGGATCTCACGACGGCTCAGCTGCGGGCGCGGTCGTGGTGGACGGGACCCGACGTCGTGTTGCTGGTCGACGACTGGCACATGATCGTGGCCGCCGGGGGCATGATGCCGCCGATGGCGCCTCTCGGCCCGCTGCTCCCCGCGGCGGCAGACATCGGGCTGCACGTGGTGGTCACCTGTCAAATGAGCCAAGCGCACCGAGCGACCATGGACAAGTTCGTTGGAGCCGCGTTCGGTGCCGGATCACCGACGATGTTCCTCTCGGGCGAGAAGATGGAGTTCCCGTCAAGCGAGTTCAAGTTGAAGCGTCGGCCCCCTGGCCAGGCACTTCTCGTCTCGCCGGAGGGCAAGGAAGTCATTCAGGCCGCCTACGTGGATCCACCCGACGAAGAAGTGTTAGCACCATCCCTGCAGGGCCGGTAAACTTCTGCGCAGACGTACAGCAACGCTGGCGGCGAAAAAACAGCAAACGGGTCGGGTCAACGATTCAAGGTGTTGCGGGAGGGGCGGGGATCAGCCGCATCCGGCATGGGGATCGTTTGCCTTCGACCTGCTCTACATAGGTAAGGAAGGCATACAGATGGAACCCTTGTCCCATAACCCCGACGCCTCGGCAATTGGTATCCAGGTCTTCGCCAACGGAGCTCGTGGTTTGGCTGCCGGAACTGCGGCGACCGCCGAAGCCACTGGCCTCGTTCCTGCCGGTGTCGACGAGGTTTCAGTGCAGGCCGCGCTCGCGTTCGGAACCGAGGCGCTAGAGGTCAACGCGCTCAACGCCTTCGCGCAGGAGGAGCTCTCCAGGGCGGGCGCTGCCTACACCGAGGCTGCCGCGATCTACACCACGGTCGACGAGGCCAACGCCGGCATCCTGTCGTAGTTTCCAGCTAATTCATACCTTTAGTCGAATTTGGGGTATAGCAAACCATGTCCGCTGTCCCAGCCATGCTGGCGATGTTCTATGGAGCATTGCCTCCAGAGGTGAACACCGCTCGGCTCATGGCGGGCGCGGGTGAGGCGCCGATGTACCAGGCGGCAGCTGGTTGGGAGACGCTGGCGATCAACCTGGAGACACAGGCTGAGGAGCTAGCGGGCAGCCTGGCAGCGCTGACGGCGAGCTGGTCTGGCATGGCAAGCGAGCGGGCGATCACGGCGACCACACCGATGATCGTGTGGCTGAGGACCACGGCACTGCAGGCGCAGAAGCGGGCGATGCAGGCGATAGCCCAGGCCAACTCGTACATGCTGGCGATGGCCACCACGCCACCGATCCCCGAGATCGAGATGAACCACGTCACCCATGCGGTTCTGGAGGCGACCAACTTCCTCGGCATCAACACGCTTCCCATCGGAATCAATGAAGAGGACTACTTCGTCCGAATGTGGGATCAAGCGGCGGCGGCGATGGAGGGGTATCAGGCCGAGACGTCGGCCAACACCATCTTCGAGCCGATCTTGCCGATGACCCCGATCGTCGTCCCGGGAGTCGGTGAGGCGGCGGCCGGCAGTGCGCTGGGGCAAATCGCGGCGCTCAGCGCCGGGTCTGCACTCCGCGAAACGGCCTTCGCTCACGTCACCGCACAGGCCACCGTCGAATCGGCGGGTCTGCAGATCGGCCGCGGGGTGAACATGGGGAACATGGCCGCGCAGCGAGCGGAGAGCGCTGGCCAGCAGGCCCAGCAGGCAGGTCAGCAAGCTGCCAATCAGCAGGACAAGCCGCAGCAGGGCGTGCAGATGGCCGTCCAGATGGCCACGCAGGTCGGCTCGCAGGTGGCGCAACTTCCTCTGCAGCTCAGCCAGTTGGCCATGCAACCGATGCAGCAGCTCACTGCGCCGCTGCAGCAGATGACGTCGATGTTCAGCTCGATGGGCGGCTCCAACAACGCCGCGCAGATCGGACTGATCGGCGCCAGCCCGCTGTCGAACCACCCTCTGGTCGGCGGTTCTGGTGCCAGCGTCGGCTCCGGGCTGGTGAGGGCGGCTTCGCTGCCTGGCGCTGGCGGATCGATGGCGCGCACACCGCTGATGTCCAGCCTCGTCGAGAAGAAGGTGGACGCCGAGCCGCTGGTGGCTGCCGGTGCGGCAGCTGGCGGCAGTGGCGCAGGCCTCGCCCCGGTCGGCGCAGGCGCTGGCGGCCCAATGGGGGGCCCGATGGCCCACAACAACGAGAAGAGCGGCGGTTCCAAGCCGGGGCTGCGCTCGCCGACGGTACTCGTCCAGGATCTGGGCGAAGACGAAGCAGACGACTGGTAGTCGTCACGACAGACTTCCCGGCCAAGGGGGCTGGAAGACTCGCCATTCCTTGGTGAGGACGCAGGTGAAGAAAGGGAAACAGGCATGGCCCAGATGAATACTGATGCCGCTGTCCTCGCTAAGGAGGCCAGCAACTTCGAGCGCATCTCCGGTGAGCTCAAGGGCATCATCGCACAGGTCGAAGGCACGGCGGGTTCGCTCGCCGGCCAGTGGCAGGGGGAGGCCGGCATGGCCGCGCAGTCCGCACTTGAACGCTTCCGCGAGGCGGCGGCCCGTCAGGTCCAGGAGTTAAACGACATCTCGGGCAACATCCACACCTCGGGCGTGCAGTACACGGCCACCGACCAGGAACATAAGGGAATGTTGGACGCCATGGCGGGAAGCTTGGACGGCCAGCACGGCGGCTAATAAGAATCACTACTAGAAACCCATAGAACGGAGAATTCAATGAGTGAACAACTATGGAACTTCGCAGGCATCGAGGGCGGCTCCGCCGAGATCCACGGCGCGGTCGCGACCACCGCTGGCCTGCTTGACGAGGGCAAGGGCTCGCTTGCAGCGCTGGCCTCGGTCTGGGGCGGCGCAGGCAACGAGGCGTACACCCAGGTTCAGATGCGGTGGGACAGCACCTCCCAAGAGCTGAACTCCGCACTGCAGAATCTCGCGCACACCATCAGCGAGTCCGGCCAGGGCATGTCTCAGACCGAAGCGAGCGTCACTGCGATGTTCGCCTAACATCACGTGCACGGAGGTGGGCGAGTCGATCTCTGGTCATCTCGCCCACCTCGAGCGCGTCCCAACATTATTTGTGAGAGGTTCCCATGTCGGCCGACTATGACCGGCTCTTCCACTCCCCGGAGGCGGTACTCCCGCCCGAGGAGGAGGCATCGACCGACGACCGGCCGTCCGCAGCACCCACTCCGCCGCCACCGCCGCCCGTGGCGCCGCGACCCCCAGAAGTTCCATCGGGGCCGATGCCCATTCCGCCCTTGGCGGCGCAAGCCGCGCCTGCGCCGCCACCACGGCAGACCGAGGTCACTGCGCAGATGCGGCCACCCATGACGACGGCGCCGACGCGCCTGCCAAACGGGATGATGCGGACTCCGCAAGCCACGTCCGGAACGGGTGCACGGTTCGAACAACCGCGCTCCGCGCCGGCGGCGCTGGCGCCTCAGATGCCTGCTCCCGCGCCGTCGCAACAGTTCGCCGCGCCCGCGGTGGAGCAACGGAGCGCGCGCGCCGCCCAAGCCGCAGCCCTCGCCGCACCTCCGCCGACGTCGGCAGCGCAGATGGGCAATCACCGCGCGATCGACGCCCTCTCGCACGTCGGCGTGCGGACTGCCGTCAAGATGCCCTCGCAGCGCGGTTGGCGGCATCTGATCTACATGTTGACCCGCATCAACCTGGGTCTGTCACCCGATGAGCTCTACGAATTGGATCTGTTCGCGCGGATCCGCCGCAACGCCCGCGACTCTTACCAGATCGGCATCTTCGGCCTCAAGGGTGGCGTCGGCAAGACCGCGGTGACCGTCGCGCTCGGCTCGGCCCTGAGCAAGGTTCGCGGGGACCGCATCCTCGCGATCGACGCCGATCCGGATGGCGGCAATCTCGCGGATCGCGCGGGCAGGCAATCCGCTGCGACGATCTCGGATCTGTTGTCGGACAAGGAATTGAACCGCTACAACGACATCCGCGCTTACACCAGCATGAACGGGTCGAACCTTGAGGTGCTGTCGTCCGAGGAGTACAGCGGCGCTCGCCGTGCCTTCGACGACGAGGACTGGAAGGGTGCCGTCGGCATCGTGTCGAGGTATTACAACCTCGTACTCGCAGACTGTGGCGCAGGCCTGTTCCAACCGGCCTCCCGCGGTGTTCTTTCCACGGTGTCCGGGCTCGTCATCGTGGCGAGCGCGTCGATCGACGGCGCTCGTCAGGCCGCGGTGACGATGGACTGGTTGCGGCAGAACGGCTATCAAGATCTACTTGGACGGTCGTGCGTCGTGATCAACCACGTCGTGCCTGGTAAGCCGAACATCGATGTCGAGGATCTGGTGCAACAGTTCGAACGTCACGTCCCGCCTGGCCGGGTCATCGTCCTGCCGTGGGACAAGCACCTCGCCGCAGGTACCGAGATTCAACTCGACCTGCTGGACAAGACGTTCCGCCGACGGATCGTGGAGTTGGCGGCGGCGTTGTCCGACGACTTTGACAGGCTCGAACGTCGTTGACCACTACGGCCGCCGCACCTAGCTCGTCGAGTGTCACTCCCGGCAGGCCCGCGACGACCCGTGTCACCGTTCTGACGGGCCGCCGCATGACCGATCTGGTCCTTCCGGCGGCGGCGCCGATCGAGACGTACATCGACGAAACCGTATCGGTTTTGGCCGAGTTGCTGGAGGACACCCCGGCAGACGTCTTGGCGGGCTTCGACTTCAAGGCGCAAGGCGTGTGGGCGTTCGCGCGTCCTGGCGCTCCGCCGATGAGGGCCAGTGAGTCGCTCGACGACGCAGGCGTGGTCGACGGCGCGCTGCTGACGCTGGTCTCGGTGAGCCGGACCGAGCGGTACCGGCCATTGGTCGAGGACGTGATCGACGCGATCGCGGTGCTCGACGAATCGCCAGAGTTCGACCGTTCGGCGCTGAATCGGTTTGTCGGCCTTGCGATTCCCATCGTCACCCTGGTGGTCGCCGTCATCTCGCTGCTGACGTGGTCACAGACCGGCCACGGCTGGTGGTGGGCCGTGGCACTGGGTGTCGTCGGGATCAGCGTGCTGTTCGGCAGCGTGTTGGCGAAGAACCGCTACGGCAACTTCGACATGGCCGAGAGCCTGCTGATCGCCTCCGTTCCGTTGCTCGGTGCGGCTGCGGCGCTGGCGGTTCCGTTGCCGCGCGGCATCGCCGGGTTGGGCGCACCGAACGTGGCGGGCGCCGCCGCGGTGATCTTCCTGTTGGTGGTGGCGACGCGTGGCGGCCCGCGTAAGCGCGCTGCCGTAGCCTCTTTCTTCGCGGTGAGCGCCATTGCGGTGACGGTTGCGGCCGTCGCGTTCGGCTACGGCTGGAACTACTGGGTGCCTGCGGGCGCGATCGCCTTCGGTTTGGTCGTCGTCACGAACGCGGCCAAACTCACCGTCGCGGTTGCCCGCATCGCCCTGCCTCCAATTCCGGCCCCCGGTGAGACGGTGACCAACGACGAACTGCTGGACCCGGTGCTGACTCCCGATGCCTCGGACGAGGAAACGCAGACGTGGCAGGCGATCATCGATTCGGTGCCGGAGTCAGCCGCCCGACTCACCGAACGCAGTCACCTGGCGACTCAGCTTCTGATCGGCTTCCTGACTGCGGGCGTGGTGACGCTCGCGGCCGGTGCGATCACCGTGGTGGTGCAGGGTCATTTCTTCGTCCACAGCCTCGTCGTCGCAGGGTTGGTAACGGTGGTATGCGGCTTCCGCTCGCGCCTCTATGCCGAACGGTGGTGCGCTTGGGCGCTTTTGGCGGCAGTGGTCGCGATACCGACGGGCGTGGCCATCCGCCTGTGTTCCTGGTACCCGCACAATGCCTGGCTGGTTCTGAGCATTTATCTGGTGGTTGCCGTCGTGGCGCTGATCATCGTCGGGGCGTCGGAAGGCGTGCGGCGGATGTCCCCGGTGAGCAAGCGAATACTCGAACTGCTCGACGGGCTGGCGATCGCATCGGTGATCCCGATGCTGCTGTGGATCGCGAGCGTTTACGACGTCCTGCGAAACATTCGGTTCTAAGGGAGATGACACGGTGGTAGTTGGCGAGGGTCTCTCGTCGCTGAGGGTCGATCCGGAGAGACTGACCCGCCTTGGCAACCAATTGGTGTCCGCCGCCAATGGACTACCGGCTGCGCCCGAGCCTTTCGTCGAGAATGGGACGGATGAATTGAGCCAGGCGATTCGCGATGCGTTGCCCGCCATCGAGGATCCGATTCAGGCGGCGTTGCCGAAGCTCAAGACCGAGGCGACGAAGACGGCCAACAACATCGTGACTGCCGCGGGCCTCTATCAGCGCACTGACGAGCAGCTTGCCGCCGACTACGACGCCCACCGATTCGACGACGCCGCCGGCATGGGGGCAGGCTCAGCGGGTGGTGGCGCCGGTGCTGGGGGCGGCGCTGGCTCAATGGGGCAGTTCATGAGCATGCCGATGCAGATGGCTAGCCAGGCCGCACAGGTACCGATGCAGGCGATGGGCGCCTTGGCATCTGTTCCGCAGGGCGTCGTGCAGGGCGTGCAGCAGATCAGCCAGATGGCGGGTGATGGTACGTCGGGTGGATCTGGTTTGTCGGGCGGCACGGGCATCGATGGACCACGGGATCGTGCGGACGAGAATCGGGCGCGCGAGGAGCGGGAGCGGGAGCGGGAGCATGACGCGGCTGCGGGCTCGACCGGTGGGGAGCGTGCACCCGTTGCTCAGACGCCGGACGGAACTGCTGTGCCGCAACAGAAGTCGGGTCGGCACGCTGTTCCCGATCCATCGGTGAATCTGTGACCGGTTCGTTGGAGGTCGGCTCGCAGTTTGGGCCCTATCGTCTTACCCGCATGGTCGGCAGTGGCGGGATGGGCAGTGTCTTCGAGGCTGAGGACACGACGCTGCAGAGATCTGTTGCGTTGAAGCTGATTTCGTCGACCTATGCTCAGGATCCCTCGTACCGCGAGCGCTTGCAGCGCGAGGCGCGGATTGCGGGCCGTTTGCGCAATCCGCACGTGGTGCCCATTCACGGTGCCGGTGAGATCGACGGGCAGCTCTATGTCGACATGCGCCTGATCGACGGCGTCGACCTGGACACGACGCTCGCACGGTCGGGTCGAATGTCGCCGCAGCGAGCGGTGGCGATCGTGAGCCAGATCGCGTCGGCACTCGACGATGCGCACGCCGCCGGAGTACTGCACCGTGACGTGAAACCCGCCAACATCTTGTTGACGGAGAACGACTTTGCGTATCTGGTGGACTTCGGGATCGCCAACACCGCCGCCGAGAGCAAGCTAACCCAGGCGGGTGACGTCATCGGCACCTGGGCCTACATGGCGCCAGAACGGCTTGGCGGCGACCCCGCCATGGTGACGGGCAGCGCCGACGTCTATGCCTTGGCTTGTGTTCTATACGAAACGCTGACGGGTTCGCCCCCGTTCCAAGGCGATTCGATCAGCGTCGCCGGAGCGCACATAACCCAGCCGCCGCCGCGCCCCAGCGCCCAGGGCGGGATTCCAGCCGCGCTGGACGAGGTGATCGCTAGAGGCATGGCCAAGGACCCCGGGCACCGGTATGCCACTGCGGGCGCTCTGGCCCGCGCGGCGGAGGCCGCGATTCGGTCGGGAGCGACCTCGATGCAGCGGCCGCCGCCAATGCATGGGCCTACGGCCCGACTACGGCTGGGACCGCCAGGCCCTCCGCAGCCACCGGGCACGACGCGGAATCCGACTGGCGCGGGCCCGGCGTTTCCAACGGGTCCGCCACCCAATTACTGGGCAACCCCGGTGGCCCCGCAACCACGCAGGCAGCGGAAGCGCTGGCCGCTAGTCGTGGCGGCGACGGTCCTAGTCGTGGCATTGGTAGTGGGTGTCGTGATCTGGAAGGTGACCAGCGGCCCGGCCAAGCACACGACGGCGTCTGGCGTCGATCTCAGCAAGCTTGACGTCGGAAAGTACTCAACACAACCCCGGACCCTGCCAGCCTTTGCCACTGAGGACGAAGGCCGGTTTCTGGCGGCGTTCCGCTTGGCCGAGAACGTCGTCAATCCCCACGACGTGGAAACGGCGATGGATAGCTTCGCCGGGGTCGCCGCGCCCGATGCGAAGATTGCCGCGGCGTCAATATCGGGCAATGCGGTACCGGTCATTCAACCGGTCTTGGAGCAGTACGGAATGACTACTGCCTTCATCATGACGGGTAGCTCTACACAATCCAAGGAGGTTGGACACGTTCTAACCGTGATGGTGACGGCCTTCCGAAACCGGGACGCGGCCTCGAAGGCCGCACCTGCGATCGACGATGCGGACTTCGCGGCGAACCCGAACAACCAGCACCAGATGATCCCCGGCTACCCGGAAGCGCGTGCCCACTACGATCCCGCAGCCTCGTCGATGGCAGCCACCATCGCCAGCGGCTACTTCACCGTTTCGATCAGGTACACGGAGGCTGGCATCGGCAAGCACGACGGATACTTCGATGAACTGGCACGGAAGGTCCAGCGCATTCTCGATCTCCAGATGCCATTGATGTCGGATGCCGCACCGATTCGTGACTCCGCACTCGCCGTCCAGGCAACAGACCCCGACGACATGTTGAGCAGACTGTTCGTTGCGGGCGCCCAACCGACGATCTCGAACACCTACCGCACTCTTGGCCCCCGAGCGGTCGTGATATGTGACGGCGGGAAGATCCTGGACGCCGGCTTGTTCGCAAAGGCGGGCGTTGATCGGTGCTCGACCACACCCGACACCCTCCTTGTGCGCGCGCGAGATGACGGTGCGGCGACCACGCTGATGAACGAACTAATGCGTGTGGTACACCCACCCTCAATCGACCGAACCATAGATTCCCCCGTCGGCCTGAGCGATCAATCGCGGTGCTATGAAAAAATGCAGTCCGAATCGGCCGGCGATCCCGGCCACCAGTTCACCTGTCTAGTTGCCTTCGGGCGGTACGTCGCCTACGTCGGCTCCAACGACGAAAGCGACGTCCGCCAGCGAGCGGCCGCGCAGTACGCGATCCTGGTCAACAGCGGCTGAGGGCGCCAGACCGGCCCCTCTCCGACGTCCTCACGTCGACTGCGACTGTTTCGCGCCCCCCGCGCGGGGTATCTAGCCGTCGCTGGCGGTAAGCGCTGGCGACACGGCGACAGATGGGACCGCGAAGATGAAGGCAGTGACGTGGCACGGTAAGAGGGATGTACGCGTCGAAGAGGTGCCAGACCCCAAGATCGAAGAGGCCACCGACGCGATCATCGAGATCACGTCGACCAACATATGCGGGTCCGATCTGCACCTCTACGAGGTGCTCGGCGCGTTCATGACACCCGGCGACATCCTCGGCCACGAACCGATGGGCGTGGTGCGGGAGGTCGGCGACGACGTCACCAACCTCGCCGTCGGCGACCGTGTGGTGATCCCCTTCCAAATCTCTTGTGGCAGTTGCTACATGTGCGACATGCAGCTGTACACGCAATGCGAGACCACGCAAGTGCGCGAGCAGGGCACGGGCGCCGCGCTGTTCGGCTACTCCGAGCTGTACGGCTCCGTGCCCGGCGGACAGGCCGAGTTGCTGCGCGTTCCGCAAGCGCAGTTCACGCACATCAGGGTGCCGGAGGGCCCGCCGGATTCTCGGTTCGTGTACCTCTCCGACGTCTTGCCAACGGCCTGGCAGGCCGTCGCGTATGCCGACATTCCCGACGGTGGATCGGTGACCGTTTTGGGTCTAGGGCCAATCGGCGACATGGCTGCGCGCATCGCTCACCACCTCGGCTACCGCGTGATCGCCGTCGACCTGGTGCCGGAGCGTCTTGCTCGGACCGCCGCGTTCGGCATCCAGACCGTCGACCTCGGCCAACTCGACTTCCCGGTGGGCGACGCGATCCGATCGATGACGGATGGTCGCGGTACCGACGCGGTCATCGACGCCGTTGGCATGGAAGCCCACGGTTCTCCCGTCGCGAAGATCGCTCAGCAGGTCACTGGACTGCTGCCCGACGCGCTTGCCAAGCCGATGATGCAGGAGGCGGGCGTCGACCGTCTGGACGCGTTGTACTCGGCGATCGACATCGTGCGGCGCGGCGGCACGATCTCGCTCATCGGTGTCTACGGTGGCGCGGCCGATCCGCTGCCGATGCTCACGATGTTCGACAAGCAGGTGCAGGTCCGGATGGGGCAGGCCAACGTGAAGAAGTGGGTCGACGACATCATGCCGTTGCTCACCGACGACGACCCGCTCGGGGTCGACACCTTCGCCACCCATGTGGTTCCGCTGGACCAAGCGCCGCACGCCTACGACATCTTCCAGAAGAAGGAGGATGGCGCCGTCAAGGTGATCCTGAAACCGTAAGTGGTTGCGGCGGCTCAACTTAGGACGCGGAATGTTCGCATCGTCGGGTCGACCGGGTCGGGCAGGGTCATGCCGGATTCCGAACCCGTACGCAAGTAGTCGACGACGGCACCGTTGAGGCGCTCACCGGGGACGACCGCCGGGATACCCGGTGGATAGGGCGTGATCTGCTCGGCGGCGATCCGGCCGGGCGCCTCCTCGTACGACACCATTTCGGTGTTACCGAAGAATGCGTCGCGCGGGACCATGACGGTCTCGAGTTCGAGCTGACTTGGCGACGGCAGATGAATGGCCGGTGGTCGCTCGAGTTCGTCGGCCGACTCGCGCCAACGCCACAACGCGTCGACCAAACGCTCGGCACTCTCGTCGTCGTCGGCGATGGACAAGGTCGCCAGGACTCGACGGTGATCTGACAGGCCCACGTCGAGTCGCGTGTGTTCGCGCAGCCAGTCGGCCACCTGGTAGCCAGAGCATCCCGTATCCGACACGTCGATCAGGACCTGCAGTCGATCGAGGTCGTGGGATGCCTGCGCGCCGAGTAGTTCCGCGTCGAGCACTTCGACGTCGGGGATTTCGTCTATTGCTTCGCGAGTCTTGGCGGCGAGGTCGAGCGCCGCGCCGAGCAGTCCGTTGCCGAACTCGACCATCTGCCTGCGCCACCCGTCCATTGCGGCGTACACCAGCACGTTGGGGCTCGTCGTCATCAACAGGTCGGCGCACTTGGACAGGCGTTGTCTATCTACGAGGTCGCCCTGGACGTGAAACACCGAGCCCTGCTCGAAGCCGGCTCCCATCTTGTGCACGCTGACCACGCAGACGTCCGCCCCCGCGTCCATCGCCCACGTCGGCAGCTGATCGTGAAATGGCAGATGGGCGCCCCAGGCCTCGTCGACGATCAGCGGCTTGCCCCGCTCATGGCACACCTCGGCGATGCCCGTCAGGTCCGCGCACGTGCCGTACGGGCTCGGGCTGACGATCAGCGCCCCCGCGGCGTCGGGGTAGTCCCGCCACGCAGCGGCAACCTGCTCGGGCGACGGCGGGTGTGACAGATGGTGCTCCTCGTCCCACTGCGGCGAGATCCATCGGGGCTGCACGCCCGCGAAGACGAGCCCCGCGACGACGGACTTGTGGCTGTCGCGCCCAAGCAGCAGATCACCGCGTCCACCGGCGACGGCCAGCATCGCCGCCTTCACCGAAAGCGAACTGCCGCAGGTGGAGAAGAACGCGCCCGACGCGCCGACCGCGTCCGCCATGAGTTCCTCTGCCCGAGCCAGGAAGCGACCGCTGCTGCGTCTGTCGTCTAGACCGTTGCTCGCCAGCACGTCGTCGCGGAACGGTTCACGCCCGAGAACGTCGATGACGCGCTTGTCCACCCCGCGGCCTTGCCGATGAGCAGGCGGAGTGAAACCGTATCGGCCAAGGGAGTGGTAGTCGGCGAGCGCGTCGAGCAGTGGTGTCTCAGAGTGGTCCATGCGTCATGACGTACCCGACGCGCGGCCGCCACAATCGGCTACCGTCGCGATGCCAAGCCTCCAGACGGACTCGTCGTTCGGAGCGTGGCGCCCGCTGCGGCTTCGGAGATACGCACGTTCGCGCAGGTGGGTCAACCACTCCGGGCCCAGAGCGACGCCGGGTCCGGAGTTTCGAGTGGGGTCGAAGGACACGTCGTGCTGTTCGTCGGTGGGGATCACCGCCGTCAACGCGAGTTCGGCCAACGGCTCGAAGGCACCCGTTCCGTGCGCCTGACGTATGTCGAAAGTGACACCGCCGGTGCTGATCTGGTCTGTCACGGCGTCCAGCGAGAGGCCACGTGCCAGCTTCGTGGTGAGCTCAGCCTTCAGCCACCACCACCCGTCGTCGCGGCGCAGCGGCATGAGGGTCGACAACGTCGTCCCCGTCCACGACAACACCGGCCGAAGTGCATAGCGGGTGAGCACACCGGATCCGGCTGACACCATCAGCACGTCCCACGGTGTCGAGGCAGGCTCTTGCGGAGGCATTCGCCAGGCGAGGCCAATCAGATCGGGAAACCCGCCTGGAATCCCGACGGCCTTGGACACTCGACCCAGGACGTCGGCGGATTCGATCGGAAGTCCCTGGCCCACGGGCGCCAACCGCTCGATGTGGCCCGTTGCAAGCACTCCGAGCGGATGGAACACCCGTCTGTGCCGAACCGCGGAACCCAGCTGTAGCGGCAAGGCGACGATGTCGGAACCCTTCATGTCCGTTGACTACCCACGCGTACTTGTTGCCCAACAATGCTGCGCGGAAGGACAACGACCAGGCCTGCGTCTGGCCGAAGCGTGAGCGCGTCGATCGGCCACCTGTCGACGTCGGCACATTGATGGGCGCGCTGTTGGTGCTGCGCTCGGCGTAACTACACCCGCGCGGTGGCGTCGATCGCGTCGGACATCAACACGCTGAGGTGTTGCCAATACACCCAATCGGCGATCGCATCGCGCTGAAGCGCGGCGTCGGCTGCGGTGTGAGCGCGGTAAAGCGCTAGTTCTTGCGCGTGGTCGGCGTACTGCACCATCAGCTCCATGTGCACTATGCCTCGGTCCGAGGTGGTGCTCATCAAAGGCACGGCCATGTCGAACCACATTGCGGCAGAACGGTCTTCGGGCGCTGAAGCATCGGCGGGCGCCGCGGGGAGGAGGTCATTGAGCCCTGCATCGGGTACGGCAGCGAGGTGAGCAGCGGCGCCCGGTGCGATGACCTCGAGGCGGCTGCGGCCCTGCATGGCCCCCGTGTCGGGGATGTCCTCGGCTTGCAGCACGATCTTGGCCGCGCCGGGGTCGAAGTTCGCGAACTGCGTCTCGGTGGCGATGACGGCCCTTAGCTTCTGCGCGTGTGCCTGGGCCCAACCCTGTACTGCCAGAATCGGATACGTCGCCCACTTGGCGCGGTCGGCCATCGGGATGGACTCGTCGGCGGTGGCCAACTTGACGTTCTCGGGCAGGTTCACCCCTTGGGGGATGTAGCCGAGGCCATAGCTGTTCGCCACGACGATCGTGCCGTCGGCGGTCAGGCCGGTGATCCAGAAGAAGCCGAAGTCGGTTGCGCCCACGTTGAGTGCAGCAGCGATCCGTCGCGCCAACGTGAGTGCGGCGTTGGCGCCGCCTGCGGCCATGGTGCCCGCGGCCGACGCGGCCAGGATGGCGTCGCGCTCGGCCCGCACGGCCGACACGGGGATCGGCGCCGGAAGGACGTCCGGCGGTTTGTTCGCAGCGGAATTCACGTTGGGACTCGGCGGCGGTGGAGGGGGCGGGCCAGCTGGTGGTGGCGTGGCCGGCGGGAGGAGCGGCATCGGCGGTACTGCGGGCATGCTGTTGACCGGCGGTGCGATCCCGCCGCCGCCACCGCCTCCCGGAGGGATCGGGCCGCCGCCACCGCCGGAGCCACCGCCCCCGGGGCCGCTTGGAGGTCCGGGGCCGTCGGGGACGGCGGCGGAAGTGTGGTTGATGGCTGCGGAGGCGATCGAGGCGGGGTCGATCGGGGGCGCAAGGGGAGCCGACAGAGCGGGCGCGCTGAAGGCGGCGGGTGCGACGGCCGGTTGGGCCGCGGGCGCCGCGAGTCGCGCCAGATCGTCGGGGGTTTGACCGGCAAGGTCTTGGCCGGGGCCTGCCTCTGCCTTCTGATCGCCCGTCTTGGCGTCCGACAGTGGCGAGGCGCTGCCGCCGCTCGACGATCCGCCGGCGCCGGGTCCGCCGGCGCCACCCGATCCTGCGCCTATCGATCCGCCGCCCCCGGAGCCTGAGCCCGAGCCCACGCTGACTGGCGGAGGGGTTCCGGTTTTGGGGATGGCTGGGGGTGGTGCAGGGGGAGGGGGTGGTGTGACGACGCCGGCGGGTGGGAGGGCGCTCTGAATTGTGCCGTTGGCCTGCGTAGTACCCGAAGGTACTGGGGCGGGCAAGGGGCCGCCGGTCGCTCCTGATGACGGGATGGTTCCGCCGGCGTCAGTTGTAGCGGCGGCTTGTACTGCGGGCAAGGGACCTGTTGCTCCGGACGACCCGGTGGTTCCGCCGGCGTCAGTTGTAGCGGCGGCTTGTACTGCGGGCAAGGCACCTGTTGCTCCCGACGACTCGACGGTTCCACCACTATCGGCGGTGCTCGCAGCGGGTGGAGGTGTGTTTAGCATTTGGCCGCTGAGCAATTGGACTACCGGATCACGACGTCTTGCAGGTTCCTGGGGCGTGTACACCCCTCCGGTCTTCACCGCTGAGGCAGCTGCTTGGACCACCTCCGAGTTCTCGTTGAACGCTGCCTGAACCTGAGCGTCGATTGCCGTAGTTCGGTCGGACTCATTCTTGAAGTCGGCGTTGCTAAGGCGATCGATCTCGGCTTGGTAGTGGTTGCAAATTTCTATGATTCTATTCTTGGCGTTCACGATCGTGGTGTGCGCGTTCAGGTAGAACGTCTTGGCCTTCGTCAGCAGTTGGTCAACGGACTGCATGTCGCTGCTGTGGGACTCTGTCCGACCCTTAGCCGTCCCCGCAGCATTCCCAGACCATGTGGCGACTTCGTAGACTCCGGTGGTGGTCGTATCCCATTGGTAGCGATGATTCCCGAGCTCTTTCTGTATGTCCTCGATCAGCTTGGAACGACTACCTGGACCGCCGCCGTACGAGTCTTCATCAGCCTCCGGCCATGCAGGGGGGAGGGTCATGTCCGCTTTGCGGCCATCTGTAGGTCGTGGAATGGTGGCCATTAGTCAATCATCCAGCCGCAGCTCGGCACGCCGCCGAGATGAGATTAGCGTATTTGAAGCCGACAAAGCTCAGCCAGCTGTCGGCGGGCGTGTAGTCGTCTCCAGCTGCCACGTAGCCACGGATGTAGAGGGCGGCCGATACCGCGAAATCCTCGAACACAGGGTTGCCGTCGTCGCGGCCCGCCCTTTCAATGTCGTCCGCGTAGGCCGAGAACAAGGGCCGAATCGTTTCCTCGATCGTGCGGCGTTCGGGCGTCCACTCTGATGCCGGAATGCTAGTATCGGCACCCTGCCAAGCTGCAGTGTCTTTCGTAAGCTGGTCAAGCCTTTGTGTCCAGTTCTCACACGATGGGCTCGACGATTCGATAAATGGTGTCGGGTTAGGCAGATTAACGGTATTCGACACGTGCGACGGGGGTGCTGCTGGTTCCACAGCCACTGCCCCGCTAGCTGAACCCGCTGTAATCGCATTGCAGACGCCAACGATTGCGGAACTAGCGTTTACGTTTGCCGATGCAAGCCCATTGTTTGCGGGCGTGTAGGTTGGCAGGCTATCGGCGTACGCTCGACCATAAGCAATGAATTGTTCGTAGAGTTCTCGGATAACGCGGTGGGGCGTCTGTTTGGCTAGCGCCACGGATTGCTCAGCCGCGTTACGCATTGCCGTCGTAACCACCTGAACCTGGCTCCTTTGATCGGGCGTCCATTCTGCGGCTGGCCCCAGTGTTGCTCTCTCGGCTGCCCAGCCCCGCTTTTGCACGTTGGCTAGTCCATCATTGATGCCCAAGAAGGTCTGACAGGTCGGTTCCTGCGTAATGATCGCAACCGCGCCCCTATCGTTCGCGCTCGCGACATCGCTGGGCGGCGCGGATGACGATGTCGTGCTTGTGCCACCACCGTTGCCCCGGGAGAACAGCAACGTCGCACCGATGGTCACCCCAACCACCAGCAGAACAGCAACGGCGATCAGAAGCCACTTGACACGGTGTTGTTCTTGGCGGGGGCGACGTGCGGGAGTGGCCGGCAGCGGCCACGGACCTTGCTGCCAGCCGGGCGGCTGCTGGGGAGGCATGCTCATGCACGCCCTCCGGTGGCTGACCCCTGCATTCACACGCTCCCGCAAGATCCGTCATTCAAGCCGTGAAGTTACCGATATGCCTCAATGGCTAGGGTAGGTCACGAAACGTCGTCTATCGCGCACGAATTCAGTTGCGCCGAAACCAGAGACAGAGCAGTAGTCCCGAGTGTTGACGATGTGTCCGCGGTCCTCGTCGATGGGCTCCTTCGCTTGCGCCACCGCACTTTCTGCAGCGCCGCACTTGATGCGTGCCGAAACCGTCGATGCGCCCAGGTGAGCTCAGGATTGGAGCTTTCGATTGCAATGGTCGGTGGAAACGCCGACCTCCGGCTGTCTCGCCGGCTGTAGGAGATGGAGATCCCCGTCCGGCTTGAGCCGGCAGGCACGCTGTTTACCTGTGCGACTTTTGGTGCGTCGGCCGTCGCGTTGCGCCTTTTAGGATCGGGTGGAACAAGTTCGTCGAAGGGGCTCCGGGGTGGGTGTACTTGAGGGGTTTCTCTCGACGTTGTCGCAGACCCGCGCAACGTTTGGCGTCGGACCGCCCGCCGGCGGCGATGGATTGGATCAGAGCGCGCTGCTGCTGTCGCTCCACGACACCGTGCAGTCGATCCGATCGGAGTCGGTGTGGAGGGGCGTCGGCGCCCAAGCCTACGACACCGCCAACCAGAGGCATGCCGGCGTGCTTTGGCAGCTTGCGGGCCTCGAGCGTCGACTGGCTGCTGAAATAACGCGGTCAGCTCAGGTCGTCGTCGCCGGTCGGCGCAGTCTCGACGTGGTGCCCGTGTGGGTCTGCGCCGCGGCCGCGGCGGTGCCACCGGGGGCCAATCGGGAGCAGATGCTGATGCCGATCGTGGCGAAGGGACTCGAGGAGGTCAACGCGATCATCACCGCGTCAACCCGAGAATTCGACGACATCGCCAGAACGATTCGTGGGATCGGTTCGGAGTACGAAGCGCTGACGAGTCAGCTATCCGGTATGCCCGAAAGTGTCGGCGGGGCTCCTGGCACCGACAAACCCGAAGACATGGCGGAGTTGGTTCGCAAGGCCGTCGCCGACGGTGATCCGCAAGCCGCTGCGGAGGTGAACCGCCTTCTCAACGGCATCGGGAACGAACAGTTGGGACCCGACAGCGCGGCCCATCCGCTGACGCCCGTGCAGGCCGAACTCGTCGGACAGTTGCAGGCTCAACTGAAGCCGATGTCGATGGAGAATTTGGTGGCGGCTCGGGACAGACTTGGTCCGAACCGGGGCATCATCGCCAACGCCATGCAGATAATGAGCAATCCCAACGTCGTCTACCCGCGGCACGACGGCGACGGCGCCCAAATCGTTTCCCCCGCAGGTCCGCTCCCGAACCGCGGGGTGCTGCCGGGAGACAGGGGCGCCTTGCCCGACGGCGTGCAAGCGACGCTGCGCGAGGGCGGAATCATGGTGGGACCGCTGAACCTGCCCACCGATCATCTAAGTCCTGAAATGGACATCGCAAACCAACGACGCGAGCTCGCCGAGTATCACATGAATCTTCTGACGGGCGTGGTATCCGACGGTGACTCGAGATTTCAGCAGGGCACCGAACTCGACCGCGGGATGATGGCGAGCGCGAAGCAGTGGCTGGCGTCGGAGACGAGTTCGGCAGGGCCGCAGCAGCAGTGGGCCGACGGGGTCCTCGGGCGCATCTTCGAGAGTGCCGGCCGCGACACCATCGTCGATCACGACACGATCACCACCGACAAGGACTTCGTCGGTGACGTCCTCACCCACGAATGGAAGGATGACGGCCGATCGGCCCGCACCCTCACGGACTGGATCGCCGACGCCGCATACTCGAACGATTCCGTGGTGAACCAGCGCGCCGGCGAAACCGCGAGCGCCGTCGCGGATTACCTCGGTGATCCCGCTAACAAGGATGCATTGCTCAACATCACGAACGGCGCGCAACCGAACTTGTCCATCGGCCAGATGAATCCCGAACTGACACAAGGCCTTGCGCATGCGATTAGTCCGTACGTCGACGAGATGGCAGGGCGACCCATCGATGCCAGCAGAGGCTGGACGGCCAAGGACGGCGAGGGCGACCTTTCCTACCCGCACGCCGCATAGGTGATGGGCGTGCTCGGCACGGACTCGGGCGCGGCGAGGATCCTGGACGAGCGGACGACGGCGGTGCAGGCTGGCTACATCAATGGGTTCGCGCAGTCGGTCATCGACAGCGGCGGCCACTCGTCCGACGGGCCGCTGTTGGAGGCCGCAGGCAGGTTGCGGGGTATCGCCGACCAGGGGGCGTTCATCGCAGCCTCCGACGTGGAGTCGGACGCTCTGAAGGCTCGGCAGGCCGCGTGGGACCGCATGTCGACCAATTACGATGCCGTAGCCGCGGCGGCGGCGGTGCTTCCAAAAGTGGGGCCCGTGATGGACGTCGGATCGATATTGCTGAAAGACGCGATATTGGGACCTCGGCCCGACGCCGTCGACCCGGGACACACGCCGATCAGAGGGTCACTCGAAATGAGAGCAGCGCTGGCATCGGCGTTCATCGCCAACGGAATTGGAAACCAGGCTGACATCTATGGCTTGCTGCCCCATCTCTCCGGCGACGGGTCAGATTACGTGCCCGCTTATGGCGTCTATGCACAAGAGCGAGCCGACTTCGAACGGATTCTGAACAACTTCTTTGAACATCTGGACGATTCCATCAGCCATCCGTTAGACGACTATGACCAGGCATACCGAGATGTCCTTCGGTAGCGGCTCTACGCGCACAGGTGCCCTGCTTCTGACGCTGCTGGTGGGTTTCGCCGGAGCGTGTGATGGCTCGCAGTCAAGCCCACCGTCGACCCCTTCGGGTGCGGGCTCTGCGTCGCCGCCGCACTTTCAGAATTATCCACCCGAGGCGAATGAGTTCCGGTTCCATTGGTCGGCCGCGCCGGGGATCGATCTGGACAAGGGTCCCGCCGTCGCGGTGAGGGCTTATGTCGAATCGATGCGTCTGGCGGAGTTCGCCGGAGGCGATCCGTCCGCGGTCTATCCGGGTTTCATGGGTGCGACCCCGGAGAACATCGAACTGGCGACAGGCGACGACCTTTACGAGCACGAGTACGTCCGTCCCGAGACGAAAGCCCAGTACGAGGCCGATGGGCTGAAGGTCGTTGAGCGCCAAATCTACGGCTATCAGCCGACTTACATTATGAACGTCGTACCGCGAGGCGATTCCCTGTGGGCAACTGTCTGCGTCGGCGCTTACTCGGTGTATCTAACTAACGATCCGGATCACAACAAGTTCGTATCGATCGTCGCGAACCCGGACACCGGCAAGCCCTTCCAGAACGGCCGGTCTGAAATTCACATCTGGAGAGTGGAACTCACCGACCGCAATCGGGCCGTCGACGCGCCAGCGGCGCGAATTGTCCGGCAAGTAGGGCCGTTACCGGCGCCGGTCGACGACGTCTTCGGTTCATGGTTCATCACGGGCAGCAGCAATACCGGAGATTGGGGTTCGCCGCGCAATGTCGAGTACTACGACACTCCAGAGGTTCGCGCACAATGCGAGGCCGCCATGCCCGATGACGCTGCAGCGCGCATGGCGATGGCAAGTGGATTCCATTCCGCACCGCCGCCGCATGGCGATGCGGTTCCCGGCTGGCCTGCCGAGACCCGGTGAGCGTTATCTGTCGGTCCATTCAGGGTGTATCTCACTGTGTTTCACGATGAACCGCTGACGTCGAATCATCTTGGGGGACAGCATTATCTGTAGGGCTGTATCTGATGAGCGGGCGTGGCCGGAGGTGCCTTGTTTGGTCGGGTTGAGTGTGCTCGTCTCATGGCAAAAACGAGCCCAAGTGTGCTTGCCTGCGTAGTGGTGCTTGCCGGGTAGGTTTGGGAAGAACGACCGACCCGGCCCGCCCCCCGACGACGGATAGGAGTGAAGACATGATTAGAACGGGCGTTGCATTAGCAGCCTCTGCGGTCTTGGGTGTCGCCGCCGGCTTTGTCCTCTACGTCGTGTCGGTATTCGTGTTGTTCGCGGCAGGATTGTCGTTTTACGCCGTCAATACGGCGCTGCCGTTTGCATTAATCGTCGCTTTGATCATCGCATTCTTGGTTTACCGTCGGACACGGCGACTTGCGCCCCACGTGAACACTCGCGCGCTGATCTTCATGGCGGGCGTCGTGGCGTTTCCGTTGTACGGATTCGTCGGAGTCGTCATAACCCAGCCGCACACCATTCTTTTCTTGGGATAAGTGCGCCGTCCACCGCGGTCGGGTGAGCTCCTCGTGCTACCACCTGGCCGTCGCGCCGAACGCTTGACGGCGTTCTTCTTGTCTGGAGCGAAGTCGGAAAAATAGCGGCGGTGGTTGGGGTGGCCAAGGACCTTGCTGCCAGCTGGGCGGCTGCTGGTGAGGCATGCTCATACCCGTCGTTCCGTGGGTGACCCCTGCATTCCCACGCTCCCGCAAGACCCGTGATTCAAGCCGTGAAGTTTACCGATATGCCTCAATGGCTTGCGTTGGTCACGAGACGTCACCTACTGCGCACGAATTCTGTTGCGCCGAAACCAGAGACAGGTTGCCAGTTATCGGTGCCGTCCTATCTCAAGCCAAGTGCCCGCCGGGAGCGCCGGTGATCTCGGCTACCAATGCGTCAATGCGCTCCCGGTCCTCGTCGATGGACGCCGTGGCCTGGGCGGCTGCGTTCTGCAGCGCCTCGTTGACGCGCGCCGCGACCGTCGCCGCACCGAGGCGAAGCAGGCCATCCTCGATGAACACGTCGGTGAGCCAATGATGTCCGTTGAGCGTGACCTCGACAGTCTTGGCTTCGTCTGTCGCCGTGAAGGTTTCGGTGTTCATCTTCCTCAGCTGATCGTCCATTACCGACTGCAGCCGCTCCGCCTGCGCGAGCACCGCAGCCACCTGCGGATGCATTTCGGCGCTCACTTGGAGTCCTTCGACGTGTCCGCGACGTCCCTACGCCGACGTTGGCCGATGACGGGTTCGGTCCACTCCCGCTCCTCGGCATAGATGTTCTCGTCGGGGGACAGGCCGGGGTTCCGCTTCTTCTCCTTGCCTCCCTGGCCGTGGCCTGCGCCATGCATCGGGGCACCGCCGAACCCTCCCATGCCGCCGCTCGCGGACGCAGCGAGTGGGCCACCGCCACCGGCACCACCGGCCGTGCCACCTGCTCCCGGCCCAACGGATACCCCGCCGACGTTGGGCTGCAACGGCATTGAGGGAACGCCGCCACCGGCTCCACCGCCTGCTCCCCCGCCGCCGGACGCCGCCGGGTGCAAGCTCGGATCGTCCAGCGGCCCGGTCATGCCCGTCAGGCCGTCGGGAAGGCCGCCGGGCAGTCCTCCACCGGGTGCGCCGCCCGTGCCGCCGCCCTGCGACCCGCCGCCACCTTGCGGGCCGCCGCCGCCGCTCGAACCTCCGCCTGATCCGGCGCCGCCACTTTCTCCAGCGCCCATGGTCTGGCCCCCGCCGTTGTGCAGGCCAGCTGGTTGGGCCATGGTGGCGCCCGAAGCACCGGCTCCAGCGCCCGTGCCCCCACCTCCGCCGGCGCCCGTGCCTCCACCGGCGCCCGTGGCACCGTCGCCGAAGCCGGGTCGGTCGTCGGCCTTTCGGTGTTCATTGGGCGACACCGAGGTCGGAGCTATCGAACCGGTTGGCACCGGGTCCGGCTGGACCGGTTTGGTGGTTGCTTCGTCCGCGTATGCCTTGCGAACCTGTACCGACTCGTCGTAAAGCTCAAGGAAGCGCTTGGCGATCTGCTGCAGCCGACTCTGGATCTGTTGCTGCTCGGCGGCATTCTCAGGCTTTCTGGAGGTCAGCTCCTGACCCTCTTGGTACAGGTCATTGAACTCCTTGGCGATCGGCTCGTGATCGTTGCGGGCACGTACCTGCGCTGCGACGACCTTGCGCGCCTCGCCTGCCATGTCCTTATAACTGTCGCCGAGGTGCTCTATCCAGGCTTTGAAGGCCTTGAATCGGGCATCGGCGGCCTCGGCGGCGTCGCCTTCCCACTTCAGGTCGTCGACCTTGATCGACTGGGCGTATGCCTTGAGTTGATCTGCCTGCGTCGCGCAACTGTCGGCCACTCTCGTTAGCGATGCGCCGTTGTCGCCCCCCCTCAGCTGCTTGTCGGTCGAAAGGATATCGCCTTCGCCAGGCGCGGGCGCACCGAGTCCGTTGATCTGTGGCAGATGTGGCAGTGGCGGTGTCGAGTTCGCTTGCACCGGAACTGGTGCCGGTGCGGGTCCGCCGCGCTCGACGGCGATGGCCGCTTCCTGGTCGAGCTTGTCGTATGCGTCCGCGACGTTGCGCAGGGTCTCGACCAGCCGCTCGGCCTCCTTCTTGCCCAGCTCCTCGTGGCCCGCAAGGTAGAGGTAATTGGCCACAACGTTGTTCAACGCGTCCACTCCGGGCTCGACGTCAGACGGTGCCTTGGCCTGCTCTTGGGCGTAAGTAGGCCAGTCCGTCCCAGCGATGAGCGAGGCTCTGGCCCGTAGCTGCTCGGCGACGACTACCAGCTCGCTCGCCATGGTCCCCTCCTACTTTCGTGCAGCAAAGTACTGATCATTGTTCCAGAGCCATCTGATAACGACTCTCCTCGCGCGGGTTGATCAGCCGGATCGGCAGCTGGCGGTGCCTCGGCGTGTCGATGAAGTTCTGCCGCAGCACGACTCGTCCGACTCCGGGATGCGGCCCGAGATACGTCGTCGCGTGGGGCCAAGAGACCTTGGCTATTTGGCCCACTCGCGCGTTGATGAGACCGGCGAACTCGCGGAACTGTGGACCAAGCGTGACGACCGCTCCGGCCGCGGCCGACCGCACGACGAACTGCGTGAAGAGTCGTGCGTCGCCGAGGTTGATGCTCACGTCGACGTCGTCGAACGGCATGTACACCGGATACCGGTCCGCGGTCTCGCCGACGAGGATGCCCGCCGACCCGATGGGTAGCTCGTAATGGCGATCGGTCAGCGGGCTCTGACCCTGCAGCGCCGCACGCTGACCACCGAACAAGCACGAAAAGCCGCGTGGTGTAGACGGATTCGCGAGTGTCGTCAGCAGCACCGTCGTCGTGGGGGCAGAACCTGGGCGAATCCGCACCCTCGTTATCGTGTGATCGGCGCGCGCCGACCACCACACGTCGGGCCCGCCCGGCGCGGTGTAGGCGGCGGTGAAGGTACTACGGCCCTTGATGGACGACCACGTCTCGCGCTCGAAGCTGATCTCGGTGGCCCGGTCGAAGTCGTCGAAGCTGCGGCTACACCTGGCGTCGATTCCATTGCTGGACAACTGATCTGCGATGCGTGTGGTCGACGAGACGAGATAGCGCGCGAGTCCGGCGACGCCAACGTCGCGACGCTGCGCGGGTCTGCTCGTCTCGTCGGGCTTGGCCCGCATGACGATCCACGTCCGGCGATTGGCCGGGGCAGGATAGGGGCCAACCACTTGTTCGTAGAGCGCCACGAGGCTCGACGGCGCGGTCTTGCCGACCCGATAGCCTGCAGAGACGACGTCGGCCTCGAGCTCGGGGCAGTGCGCGGCGATCAGCTGTTCGACGAGGCGCGTGTCGACGACGTCGTCGGTGAAGGCGTCGCCCGACACGATGACCGTCGGCGTGAAGGGGCGGGGAATCAACTCGATGACGGAGATCAGATGGTCGCCTTGCCAGCGCACCGCCACGTGATCGCCCGGCGCGACCGTCGCTCCGACGGCGGGCTCCGAGGGCGCCTCGGGTGCGGCGCGGTGCCGCTTGCGCCAGGAGAAGATCGCCGCGATCCAGCCCGTCAACCGGCGCCCACGCACTGTCAGGGTGACACCGATCGCGATCAGCACCGCCACGGTGATCCCCACCCACAGCAGGTCGAACGGAATCGACACCGCGATGCACGCCGGAATCAGCGCAGCAGCCCACAGTAGATGGCCCGTGGTGAAGCGAAACCCGAACTGCGCCAAGAAGTTCTTCATCGGCGCCTCAGTGCGCGTCGACCGAGGGCCCCAATTCCGAGGATGACGGCAAGCGTCGCCGCCGTCACGACGACGATGGTGATGGGCCCGCGGTCTGGTGGCGGGATGAAGACCGGGGGAGGTATCGACTTGACCTGATACGGCACCTCCGCAGGGCCCTCGGGAACGTCCCACGTCAATGCCGCGACCGGATCGATCACGCCTGCGCCAACGTAGTTGTCCACGCCGCCGCCGGGGTGCCGCGCAGTGGCTGTGATGCGATTGGCGATCTGGGCAGGGGTGTAGTCGGGAAACTTCTGTCTGAGCATCGCGGCAAGCCCCGAGACGAAGGCCGCGGCGAACGAGGTTCCGTTGATCGCGACCGGCCCGTCCTGGCCCTGGAACGCGTTCACCGGGTTGCCGTCATAGCCAAGCGCAACGATGTTCTCGGCGGGCGCCGCAGCGTCCACCCACGGTCCCGACATCGAGAAGTTGCTGGGTTGACCGTTCTGGCCGATGCCGCCGACCGTCAACACCAGCGGTGAGTACCAAGCGGGGGAGACGATGGTCTGGACCTGCTTCCATCCGCGCGGATCTTGCGGCATCGACGGGTCCGGCGGTGGGTTCTGGTTGCAGTCCTGCCCCGTGTTCCCTGCCGCGACGACGATGATCGCGTTCTTCACCTTGACCGCGTATTGAATCGCGGCCCCAAGCGTCGACTCGTCGATGCGACGGGTGATCTTGTAGCAGGCTGCCTCGCTGATGTTGATCACCTGAGCACCGAGGTTGGCCGCGTGCACTATCGCGCGGGCGAGACTGCGCAGCGACCCCGCCGTTGGGGTGGTGTTGGGATCGTTGGGATCGGAACGAGAGCCGGTGGGCTGAAAGTTGTCCGAGGTTTGGCGCAGCGACAGGATTCTGGCCTCGGGCGCGACGCCGATGAAGCCGTCGCCGGGGCCCGGACGCCCCGCGATGATCGATGCGGTGAGCGTGCCGTGTGAATCGCAGTCCGACATGCCGTTGCCGGCCTTGTCGACGAAGTCGCCCCCTGGTTCGGCGGGGACGCGCGGCGACCCGTTCACGCCGGTATCGATGACGGCAACCGTCACACCGCGGCCGTCGGCGAACTTCTGGGCATCGCCGAGCCGGAGGTAATCGGCCGTCCATGGCTTGTCTGCGAAGTTCGCACCGGGGAACGTGATGGGTGCAGAGCAGGCGCGGCGTTGCTCGGTGGGCTGGTCGGGGCCCGTGTCGTCAGGCGGGAGCGCCGCTGGGTCGATGGTGGGCGGGTCGATCGCGAACGCAGGCGGCGCAGTGACCACCACGAGTACCGTCGCTGCCAGCAGGACGACGATGCGCGCGAGCGTTCGTCGCAGCAAACCAAGACCGAGCCCCCTGACCAGTAGCACTAGGCAATCCTACTGGGGCCTAGCGGGGCGTCGACTCGCTTTCTCGACCGCCTCGGGGGAGGCACCGACGGCACCTCCCCCGAGACGGCCTTCGCTCTGCCCCGCTAGGCGTCGAGATCCTGTTGAACCAGGTCGGCGACGGTATTGAGCGCAGCCTCGTCCTCCGATGCGACGGTCACCTCGGCGGCGTTGCCTGCCCCGAGCGTCATGATCATCAGGGCGGAGCCTGCGTCGACGGGCTCCCCGCCGTCGAGGGACAGGGTCACTGGGACGCCGGCGTTGACGACGGCTTCGGCGATGATCGCTGCGGGCCTTGCGTGCAAGCCGATGGCTGAGCCGACGATGACGGTCTTGGTGAGCATTGCGGTTCTCCTTTGTGTCGGTTGAGTGTGTTGTTCAGGCGGCGACGAGTTCGGGCGACTGCTCGGACTCTTCCTTGCGGGCTGTGAGCTGCTTGGCAGCGACAACGGCGACCGCTGCGACGAGGGTGCCTGCGACCAGCGAGATTAGCCAACCAAGCTTGTTGTCGATGGCGAATAACACGAAGACGCCGCCGTGGGGGGCACGGCATGTCACGCCCAAGGCCATGCTCAATGCACCGGTGACGGCACCACCGAGCATCATCGAGGGGATGACGCGCAGAGGGTCGGCAGCGGCGAATGGAATGGCGCCCTCAGAGATGAACGACGCACCGAGAAGCCATGCGGCCCGGCCATTTTCCCGTTCAGGTTCGGTGAACAGTTTCGGTCGCACAGTCGACGCCAAGGCCATCGCCAGCGGGGGCACCATGCCCGCGGCCATGACCGCCGCCATGATCGTGAAGGACGCCGTGGTGGCCGCTGCGAGTCCGGCGGTCGCGAAGGCGTAGGCCGCCTTGTTCACCGGTCCACCCAGGTCGAAGCACATCATCAGACCGAGGATGATGCCGAGCACCACGGCCGACGTCCCTGACAGGCCATTGAGCCAACTGGTGAGGCTGGTGTTGATCCAGGCGAGCGGGCGGCCAAGCAGCAGGAACATCATCAGGCCCATGACCAGCGACGCGAACAACGGGATGATCACGACGGGCATGAGACCGCGAAGCCAGCGGGGTACGTCGAACTTGCTGATCCAGAGTGCGATGAACCCGGCCAGCACACCGGCGACGATGCCACCGATGAAGCCGCCGCCGACGAAGCCGGCCACGGCCCCACCGGTGAAACCTGGTGCAATGCCTGGGCGATCCGCGATCGCGAACGAGATGTAACCGGCGAGCGCGGGTATCAAGAAGCCGAAGGCCAAGCCGCCGAGCGTGAACAGCACCGCGCCGAGGTACTGCATCAGCCCGCCACTCGGCAAGTTCGTCAGCGAGTTGGTCGTGGCGATGTGGGCACCAAGGGAATTCATGCCGTTCCCCAACGCCGTTGCACCCTCGGGTGTGTTGGCGATGTCGTAGCCCGCGAAGAGGAAGCCGAGGGCGATGAGCAGGCCGCCCGCCGCGACGAACGGGATCATGTAGCTCACGCCGGTCAGCAGGATCTGCCGGGTGCGAGTGCCCCAGCCGACGTTGCCCGAGCCGGTGGCAGGCGCCGACGCTCCGCTGCCCGGCGAGCCCTCCACGCGCGCTGCGTTCGGATTGTCCGCTGCGGCAACGGCTTCGGCGATCATCTTGGCGGGCTCGTTGATGGCCCTCTTGACGCCAGAGGCGATGACGGGCTTGCCTGCGAACCGGGCCCTGTCCTTGACGCCGACGTCCGTCGCGAAGATGACCGCGTCGGCCGCAGCAATGGTCTCGGGACTCAGCGGAGTGCTGCCCGAGGAGCCCTGGGTCTCGACTTGGAGCGTGATGCCCGCCTCCTTCGCGGCGAGCGCCAACGAGTCGGCGGCCATGTAGGTGTGGGCGATACCGGTTGGGCAGGCCGTGATGGCGACCAACGTCTTGGTCTTCGCGGGAGCGGCTGCAGCGGGCTTCGGCGCCTCTGTCGTGGCGGGTGCCGGGTTGACGACGCCTTCGACCAACTCGACGATCTCGCCGTCGGTCTTCGCGTCGCGCAGCGATGCGACGAACTCCTTGCGCACCAACGCCCGCGCCAGACTAGACAGCAGTTTCATGTGCTCGGCGCCGCCGGAGTCCGGTGCAGCGATCAGGAACGCGAGGTCGGCCGGGCCGTCGGGCGCGCCGAAGTCGACAGCAGGTGACAACCGTGCAAACCCGATGGTGGGAGTGTCGACGTACGGCGAGCGGCAGTGCGGAATGGCGATGCCTCCGGGCAGTCCGGTAGCGGACTGAGCCTCGCGGGCCATCGCGGCGCCGACGAGTCCGTCGCGGTCGGTGGCACGGCCCGCCGCGGCGAGACGATCGGCGAGCAAGCCGATGACGGCCTCCTTGTCGCCGCCGGCGTCGACGTCGAGGGCGACCAGGTCGGTGGTGATGATGGACATCTCGTTACTTTCTCTTGGTGGTTACTGTTAGGTGCGAGCGGGCGTAATCACTTGCACCCGAACGGCGTTCAGATCGACTTGCGACGGTGACGGGAGAGCGGAGCCCGGAAGCGACGCAGCGGCGCTGCCATAGGCGACCGCCATCTGGAGACGACGCGGGGGCTCGGCTCCGCCCACTGCCGCGCGGACGTAGCCCGCGAGCGACGAGTCGCCCGCCCCGACGGTGCTGCGCGGCGTGATGGGAGGGGGCGACGCCATCCAGCTGCCGGTGGAATCGACCAACACCGCTCCCGCAGCGCCGAGCGTGACGAGTACGGCCTTGGCGCCGCGTTCGATGAGCCGGTTGGCGGCGGCCACCACCGGCGTCGGATCACCTTGGGCGGCAGCATTTTCCAGCTCTTCCGGTGATGCCCCGACGAGCCCGGCGAGCTCTTCGGCGTTCGGTTTGATGACGTCGGGGGCGGCGATTCCGAACCCAGCGGCCAGTGCGTCGAGGGGTCGCTCCGACGTGTCGACGGCCACCAGGCACGGCGCCGACGCCAGCGCCGCGACGACGTCGGCGTACCACCCGAACGGCACTCCAGGCGGGAGCGAACCCGACAGCACGATCCACGACGCGTCCGCAGCGTGCGCGACGACCGACCGTGTGAGCGCGTCCAGCGCTGCGGCGTCGAGTGCGGCGCCCGGTTCGTTGAGCTTGGTCGTGGTGCCGTCCGCCTCGGTGATGGTGAGGTTGGTCCGCACGGCAGCTGAGATCGGAACGCATTGGTACGCAACGCCACTCGCGCGTAGACCTGCCACGATGGGGTCGGTCTCGGCGGCTGGCAACACCGCGACGGCGTCCAGCCCTGCAAGCGTCAGCGCACGGGCGACGTTGACGCCCTTCCCGCCGGGTTCGCTAGTGGCCGAGGTGACGCGGTGCACCGCGCCGCGCGTCAGTGGCGTGCTCAGCGTGACGGTGCGGTCGATGCTCGGGTTTGGCGTGACGGTGACGATCATTCGGGAGCCTCCGCGGAGATGACCTCGACGCCGTGGTTCGACAGGTCCCGACGGTCGGCATCGGCGATCTCGGAGTCGGTGACGAGGGTGTCGACGCTGGAGATCGGCGCGAAGCTTACGAAGTCCTCGCGGCCCACCTTCGTGGAGTCGGCAGCCACGACGACGTAGTTGGCGCAGGCGACCATCGCCCGTTTGATGGCGGCCTCTTCGCTGTCCGGAGTGGATAGTCCATGCCTGGCCGTGATGCCGTTGGTGCCGATGAACGCGATGTCGACGCGGAGGGTGTCGAGAACACGTAGCGCCTGCTCGCCGACGGCCGCGCCAGTGACGCCTCTGACCCGCCCCCCGAGCAGTTGCAGCGACACCTTGGGCATCGATGACAGCCGCGCGGCGATCGGCACGGAGTTGGTGACGACGGTGAAGTCGCGGTCGGTGGGCAGCAGGCCGGCGATGCGTGCCGTCGTCGTGCCCGCGTCCAGCAGGATCGTCCCGCCTTCCATGGGGATGTAATCGATGGCGGCGGCGGCGATCGCGTCCTTGTGATCGGCGCGGGTGGACTCGCGCTCGCCGACCCCGGGTTCGACGAGATGCAGGGACCGCGTCGGTACGGCGCCGCCGTGGACGCGACGCAGGACGCCGGCCTTGTCGAGGGCGGCGAGGTCGCGGCGGACGGTCTCGGTGGTGACGTCGTAGGCCTCGGCGAGTTCGGCAACGGAGGCACGACCCCGGCTGATCACCAGGGAGGCGATCGCTTGCTGACGCTCTTCCGCGTACATGGCCCTCCGTTTGCGTGGGATTTGACTCTTATGAATGTTGATATGTGTTGTTTTACCCCTGAATGTGTTGACTTGTCAATCATTTTCTGTAATCTGGTTCACATGAGTACGACTACGTCGCCTGCATCACTCGCTTCCGGAACCGTCCTTCAAGGCATCCCCGCCGTTGGCGGCGTGCAGTACGCACCCGTGATCCGTCCTGGCAAGCGCCCACCCGTCGAGGAGGCTGCGGACTCGGCCGCTGAGCTGAGCGAACCCGAACGCCAAGGCGAGGTGGCCCGGTTCGCCGCCGCCGCCGCCGCGGTTGCCGAGCGGTTGCGCGAACGCGCGACGCACGCGTCGGGTGCCGCGTCGGAGGTATTGGCGACGACGGCGACGCTCGCGCAAGACAGAGCATGGATAGCTGCCACCGAGAAGCGCATCGGTCAGGGCAATCCCGCGGTGCAGGCGGTCTCCGGTGCGGTCGACCAGTTCATCACCATGTTCACCCAGCTCGGCGGGTTGATGGCCGAACGCGTCACCGATCTGCGCGACATCCGCGACCGCGTCATCGCCGAGCTTCGCGGGCTGCCCGAACCGGGTGTGCCGGTGCCGGACGTCCCGTCGATCCTCTGCGCCGACGACCTCGCTCCCGTGGACACGGCTGGGCTCGACGCCTCACTCGTCGTCGCGCTGGCGACCACGCTGGGCGGTCCGACGAGCCACACCGCGATCATCGCCAGGCAGCTCGGCATTCCCTGCGTCGTTGCGGTCGACGGCCTCGACGCCGTCGACTCCGGAACTTTGGTGATGGTGGACGGCACCCTCGGCACCGTGACGGTTTCGCCTGATCCAGCTACCGCGGAAGCGGCCGTCGCCGCCGCACGGAGCGAGGCCGCGCTCGCCGAGAGCTGGATGGGCCCCGGTGGCACGGCCGACGGACACGTCGTAGCGATCCTCGCCAACGTTCAGGACGGCGCCGCCGCGCGATCCGCGCGCGAGACGCCTGCCGAGGGCGTCGGACTCTTCCGCACCGAGCTGTGCTTCCTCAACCGCGACACCGAGCCCTCCGTCGACGAGCAGGCACAGATCTACGGCGAGGTGTTCGACGCGTTCGCGGGCCACAAGGTCGTCATCCGCACGCTCGACGCGGGCTCGGACAAACCGCTGAAGTTCGTCGGCCACGCCGACGAGCCCAACCCTGCGCTGGGCGTGCGGGGCATCCGCATCGCCGACGGAAATCCCGGCATCCTCACCAGGCAGCTGGAGGGCATCGCCGAAGCGGCCAAGCGCACGGGCAGCTCGCCATGGGTGATGGCCCCGATGATCGCCACACCTGCCGAGGCGGAAGCCTTTGCGGCCGAGGCGCGTTCGTTCGGCCTCACGCCAGGGGTCATGATCGAAGTGCCTGCTGCCGCGCTGCTGGCGGACCGCATCCTCGAGCACGTCGACTTCCTGTCGATCGGCACCAACGACCTGACCCAGTACACGATGGCGGCCGATCGGATGTCGGCCGAACTGGCGACGCTCACCGATCCCTGGCAGCCCGCCGTTCTGGCGTTGGTCGCCATGGCGGTGAAGGCAGGCGTCGCGGTGAACAAGCCCGTCGGCGTCTGCGGTGAGGCGGCGGCCGATCCACAGCTCGCGTGCGTGCTGGTCGGTCTCGGCGTTTCCTCGCTGTCGTCCGCCGCGGCCGCCGTGGCGGGGGTTGGCGCGAAGCTTGCGCAGGTGACGCTCGCTGAGTGCAAGGACGCGGCAGCAGCCGCCCTGTCGACGGCGACCGCCGCGCAGGCCCGCGCGGCCGCCGCCGCGGTGCTGCGCTAGGGAACAATCCGGACCGTGGTCCGGTTGCATGCGGTAACCGAATCAATAGGAGGTACCGATGCCCGCCGTCACTGCCGATACGTTGACCCTCCCCCGAATCGGAGGGCCGACACCGACCGATACCGAACGCGAGGTGCGCTCCATCACGACCGGCCCTCGCGGATACGAGGGCGAGGGGTTTCCCGTCGTCCGTGCGTTCGCAGGCGTGAGCGCCGCCGACCTCGATCCGTTCGTCCACATGGACCAGATGGGCGAGGTGGAGTACCAGCCAGGCGAGCCGAAGGGTACCGACTGGCATCCGCACCGTGGGTTCGAGACCGTCACCTACATGATCGATGGTCGTTTCGCACACCAGGATTCGCACGGCGGAGGCGGTTTGATCACCGACGGCGCCACCCAGTGGATGACGGCCGGTTCGGGCATCCTGCACATCGAGACCCCACCCGCCGAACTCGTCGAGAGTGGTGGCACGTTTCACGGAATCCAGCTGTGGGTCAACCTGCCTCGCAAGGACAAGTTCGCGTCGCCGAGGTATCAGGCCATCGAAGGCGGAGAGGTGAAACTCTTGGCCTCGGACGACGGCGGTGCACTGGTGCGCGTCATCGCGGGCGAGATCGGAGATCAGCACGGCCCTGGCGCAACGCATACGCCGATCACGTTGGCGCACGCGACGATAGAACCGGGCGCTCAGCTCAACCTTCCGTGGGACCCGGATTTCAACGCTCTGGTGTACGTGCTGTCCGGTCGCGGCGCGGCAGGTCCGGCCGGTCACCCGATTCACCAGGGCCAGCTGGCGGTGTTCGGCGCTGGGGATCGAATCTCGTTGAGCGCGAAGCAGACCCAGGATTCACACCGACCCGCGATGGAGGTGCTGATCCTCGGTGGCAAGCCCCTTCGCGAGCCCGTGTTCCACTACGGACCCTTCGTGATGAACTCGAAGTCAGAGGTCGCCCAGGCGATGGATGACTTCAATGCGGGCAAGTTCGGCCGCATCCCGCCGAACGCCCTGATGCCACACCGCGTCGGGCGCTAGCGCAGGCTTTGCCGAGCACACGCTTGTTTACGGGTCGGGCTTTGCCTACGACAAGCGTGCGCTCGGCGCGTCTAATCACGTGTGCTCGGCCAGGCTCACCAGTTGCTTCACCGGCTCCGGGTACAACAGCTCCAGCTCGCCGAGATTGGCGGCGACGGTGACGAGCGGTAGCGCCGCCGATATCGACAACGCGCCGGGCTCGGCCTCCGCCCGCAGCGCGAGCACGAAGTCGTCGCTGACCGGTCCCACGTCGTGCAGTGGCACCATGCCTGCGAGGCGATCGCACACCGACGCCGTGTGCGAGGCAAGCACTTCGCGCACGCGCGGGTAGGCATCGAGAGGCGGCGGGTCGACGTCTGCGATCTGCTCGGCGGCGTTGCGGAGTCGGATGGCACGGTTGGCCGCACTGATCACGGGCGCTCGTCGGTCGGTGGAACCGCCACTCTCCGAAAGATACTGTCGGACAGCATCATCCAACGTCCGCGTGGCTGAACTCGCCTCATAGCCCAGCGCGTTGACGCGGTCCTCCGCCGCTTCCGATGCGCCACGAATCACTCTCCCGACCGCCGCCCGTAGATACGTCGATCCGACGGCATAGGCGGCGTCGACGGCCTTCGACACCGAGGCCGTGGCGCCGCGCGGCCACAGCAACACCGACACCACGATGCCGACCGAGGCGCCGATGACGACGTCCTGAACCCTGATGAGGCCGACCTGCCAACCGGACGGCACGATCAAGTTGAAGATGATCAACACCATCATCGTGAACATCGCCTGACCTGCCACGAACGACGCCACCTCGGGCACGTACGCGGAGCCGAACGCCACGATCGGCAGCACGGTCCACATCACGGCGGGCTCGACGCCCATGAAGTGGATGAAGATCGCGCCCATCACGAACCCCAGTGCGGTTCCGCCGACGGCTCGCAACACGCGCGTTCCCGTCGTGAGCGCGCTGCTGCGCAACACCGACATCGCGCCGAGGACGACCCAAAAGCCATGTTGCACTGGGAACAGATGCGTGACGGCGACGGCCGCGGCCAAGCCAAGCCCGGTGCGAAGGCTGTTGCGGACAACGACGGCGCGGGTTGCGACGAACCCTGCCGTCAGCGAGGCGATCGCCTCAGACTCGGACATGATCCTGTCGGCTGCGCCCGACGCGGGCAGCCCTCGACCGAGGATGCGCTTCCACAACGGCCTGGCGTCGGCGGCGGCCGCGATGCCGATGATTCGGCCGGTCGCACCGACGCACGCCGATATCGTGCGGCGGGTCAACAGCTTTCGCCCGGTCCCGATCGCCGAAGCGTCACTGTCCTCGCCGAGGATCTCGACGATGTCGTCGCGGTAGCGGCTCTGCGCGACGGCGCGCTGCCACGCCAGTGCGAACGCGAGTTCTGTGCGGTGCTCGTCTCTGACTTCGGTGCGCGACGTGCTGAGCACGCTGGTGCAGCCCCTGAGAACGGTCACCACCGGTTCGCGCATCTCCGCGAGAAGGTCCCCGGTCTTGTCGTTGACGCGATCGGCCAACCACTGCAGATCGTCGACGACCCGGACCAGGGCCCGGCTGCCCGCGGTCAAGCCGACGGGGCGGAAGTCTGCACCGAGGAAGTTCTCCCGAAGCGCTCCCATCGCCGTGGACAGCTCGTCGTCCGACGCGCGTCCCTCCAGCCGGTCGGCCAGGGTTCGACACACCTCTGCCGCGTGCTGGCGCAGTTCGTCGTGGTGGCGAGGCGGCAGCAGGAACAACGCGGCAGGAACCGCGAGCGCCAACGCGATGGCCCAGCCGAAGAGGCGTTCGGGGATCGGCCCCGGCGGCGTGCACACCGGCAGGACGAAGGTGAGCAGGGTCGAGCGCTGCCCGGCGGCCATGAACTCGCTGAGTACGCCGGAGAACGTCACCGCGACCGCGAGCACGAACATCACCGTCACGGCCAGCCATGGGATCGGCGACACCAGAGATCCGAGCGTGATCAGGATGGCGCCGTTGACTCCGAGCCCGCCATAGGCCACGGCCCGCGCCGAGCGGCTGCCAGGGAAGTCGACGGTGATCAGCAGGGCGACCGAGCCGAAGATCGCGAAAAGCGGTGTCTGCGAGCCACTCCCGACCGCAACGCCGACGGCCGCGGCGATGGGCAACACGATTGCCGCGCGGACGGCACGACGAACCGCGTCGCGTTCGGGGTCGCGCTCGGAGAGCCGCGCCGCTGCCCTGTGCCAGAGGCCGGCCGGGGTCAGCATGCACCGGATGCTAAGGCGTCCGCGCACGCGAGGAGCAATCGGGATGTCGCTCAGTCACCGTCGGGAATGGAGGCAAACCGCCCGGAGTCCAAGGCATCCAGCAGTTGTCCCGCGATCCATTCCAGATCGGCGGGGTCGCGTGGCAGTGCGGCCTGTTCGTAGCCGACCAGCAGATAAATGGCCCACGACGCGAACCTCTTTGCCTGGCGCTTGTGGCAGAGGACCTCGAACGCCGACTCGAAGAGGATGTCGAAGCGCTGCTGGTCGACGGCCCGCTGTTCTGTGTGCACGGCCGGGTCGATCGAACTCCACACCCGGATCGCCGCCTCCGCACCGTGCGGAAGTGCCAGACCCTCTTGGATCAGCGTGTCAATGCGTCGGCGCGGGTCGGGCTCGGTGCGTACGCCTTCCACGATCCTGGTCGTACGCGCTTCCACCCAGTGCGCGATGAGCTCCTTGGTGTACGTCGACCAACTGGTGAAGTAGTGATAGAAGGAGCCGGTGGTGACGCCGAGCCTCCCGACCACCTCGGCCAGCTTCAATCCGCCGTAACCGCTGTCGGACAGCACCTCGAAGCCGGTGTCGAAGTACGACTCCCGTGATACGACGGTGGCCATGCGAGGAAACGATAGCTGCACGCGCGCCAAGAGCGCTGTGCGAACGCCCAGACATTTAGCGGGGTAACGGTTGCGAAGTTTGCTGAAATCAAGCTTTTGACGGTTCCGCAACCATTTGGTGTCAGAGTCCGGCGTGACGTGTGGCACAATTTGACCGTGCCGTATATCGCGACAAGGGGTCCAGGACGTCCGCCCGCAGCGAAGGCTGCGGAGACGCGTGAGCGCATCGTGCGCGCCGCGCGTGAGGTTTTCAGCGAACTTGGTTACGACGCAGCCACTTTCCAGGCCATCGCGATCCGCGCCGATCTGACCCGGCCCGCCATCAACCACTACTTCGCCAGCAAGCGCTTGTTGTACGCCGAGGTGGTCGAGAAGACGAACGACTTGGTGGTTGCCGCCGGAATGTCGAAGGCGCAGGAGGAGACGGCACTCCTCAAGCGGCTCTCGGCATTCTTCTCGGCGGCGATGCAGGCCGATTCTCGCGATCGATCGACGGCCGCATTCCTCGTCACCTCGGTGCTCGAATCGCAGCGGCACCCCGAGTTGAGCCGCGACGAGCACAACTCGCTGAAGGGCTCTCGCGCCTTCATCACCTGGGCGGTCAACGACGCGATCGAACGTGGCGAGCTCACCACGGACACCGACGTACCGACGCTCGTCGAGCTGTTGGTGGCAGTGATGTGGGGCATGGGTTTCTACGCCGGTTACGTCGGCGGCCACGACGAGTTGACGACGATCGTCGACAAGTTGGAGCTGTTGCTAGCGAACAAGTTGTGGAAGATCTCCGACTAACTGCAGCCCGACCTCGCTGGTTGCAGCGCATAGCTAGCCTAACTTCTTCGGTAGCATCCGATCATGGGCTCACTGCGATCCGACGACGACTCCTGGGACATCACGACGAGCGTCGGATCGACGGCGGTCTTCGTCGCCGCCGCCCGCGCAGGAGAGACCGACCGTGACTCGCCGCTGATCCGCGACCCCTACGCAAGGGTGTTGGTCAGCGGTGCGGGAACCGGCGTCTGGGAGCAGATGCTCGATGAGGACTTCATTGCGAAGATCGCCGCCGCCGACGCCCAGGTCGCCGCCGTCGTCGAGAACATGGGCAATTACCAGGCGGTGCGGACACACTTCTTCGACGCCTACTTCGCGCAAGCGTCCGACGCGGGCATCCGCCAGATCGTCATCCTCGCGTCGGGCCTCGACTCGCGGGCGTATCGACTCGGCTGGCCCGCGGGCACGACCGTCTACGAGATCGACCAACCGAAGGTACTCGAGTACAAGTCGACGACGTTGTCCGACCACGGGACTCGGCCGTCGGCGCTGTTGCACCACGTCCCGATCGACCTGCGCCTCGACTGGCCGCAGGCACTGCGAGGCGCCGGTTTCGACGCGAACCGGCCGACCGCGTGGCTGGCCGAGGGTCTCCTGATGTACCTCCCCGGTGATGCTCAGGACCGATTGTTCGAGCAGATCACGGAGCTCAGCGCGCCTGCCAGCCGCGTCGCAGCCGAAACGGTCGGCGTGCGAGCGGCTGACCGTCGAGCCCGCATGCGGGACCGCTTTCAGAATCTCGCCACTCAGTTCGGGGTGGATCAGACGCTGGACGTGCAGGAGCTCATGTACGACGATCCGAATCGTGCCAACGTCGCGACGTGGCTCGACGACCACGGCTGGACTACGTCGACCGTCGCGTCGGCCAGCGAGATGCGTCGCCTTGGGCGCTTCGTGTCCTTCGAGGAGGCCGACGACGACTCGTTCTCGTCGTTCGTGGTCGGCGTGAAGAGCTGAGCCGGTACGGGCCCCTATTCGCCAACCAGCTGGTTGGTTAGGATCGGGTCCTCCCGGAAGGACTCGTGAATGACCATTGAATCCACGGAAAAAGCCACCGCCCCGTCTAGTGCCGCCATTCAAGCGGTCGACGTCCAAGCCGTGGTGTCACAACTCCGCAAGACGTTCGCCAGCGGCCGCACTCGCGACGTCGCGTGGCGCAAACGACAGCTCCTAGCTCTCGAAAAGCTGGTCACGGAAAACGAGACGGAGATTGCGGAAGCGCTTGCCAAGGACCTCGGTCGCAAGCCCTTCGAGGCCTGGCTGGCGGACATCGCGAGCACCGCGGGTGAAGCGGCGTTCGCGGCCAAGAACGTTGGCAAGTGGACCAGGCGCAAGCACCGGCGGTTGGAGTTCTCGCAACTGCCTGGTCGGGGCTGGATCGAGTACGAGCCCTACGGAACGGTGCTCATCATCGGCGCGTGGAACTTCCCGTTCGCGTTGACGCTCGGACCGTTGGTGGGAGCGCTCGCGGCAGGCAACACGGTTCTGCTCAAGCCGTCGGAGGTGTCGCCTGCATCATCGGCGGTGATGGCCGAGCTGGTGCCGAAGTACCTGGACCCCGAAGCGGTCGCCGTCGTCGAGGGTGACGGCGCGGTCAGCCAGGAGCTGATCGCGCAAGGCTTCGACCGGCTGTGCTTCACCGGGGGTACCGAGATCGGCCGCAAGGTCTACGAGAGCGCGGCGTCGCACCTGACCCCCGTCACGCTCGAACTCGGTGGCAAGAGCCCGGTGATCATCGCGGCCGACGCCGACATCGACGTCGCCGCCAAGCGCATCGCGTGGACCAAGCTGATCAACTCCGGCCAGACCTGCATCGCGCCGGACTACGTGCTTGCCGACGCCAAGATTCGCGACGAGCTCGTCACGAAGATCGGTGAAGCCGTCACGGCGTTCGAGGCCGACGGCTCGGGCGGCAAGCGCATCGTCAACGACCGCCACTTCGGTCGGCTGACGGCGGCGCTGGCCGCCACGCAGGGCAAGGTGGCCGTCGGCGGTGGCTCTGACGCGTCGAAGATCGAGATCGAGCCGACGATCGTCGTCGACCCCGCGTTGGACGAGCCGCTGATGACCGACGAGATCTTCGGACCCATCCTGCCGGTCGTCACAGTCCAATCACTGGACGAGGCAATCGATTTCGTCAATGCTCGACCCAAGCCGTTGGCGGCCTACCTGTTCACCAAGGCCAAGGACGTCCGTGAGCGGGTCATCAGGGAGGTGCCCGCGGGCGGGATGATCGTCAACCACCTGATCTTCCAGTTCGCCACGCACAAGCTGCCGTTCGGCGGGGTGGGGCCGTCGGGGATCGGCGCGTACCACGGACGGTTCGGCTTCGAGGAATTCAGCCACCGCAAGTCGGTGCTGACCAAGCCGACCCGCCCCGATTTGGGAGGCATGCTCTACCCGCCGTATACAGAGAAGGCGTGGAAGCTGGCCCGCAAGCTGTTCTGAGCGGCAGGCTTCAATTCGTCCAACCTGGTCACCGAAGATCGAGAGAGTAGGAACCCAATGCCCGGAGTGCAGGATCGCGTCATCGTCGTCACAGGAGCCGGTGGTGGGCTCGGCCGTGAATATGCCCTGACCCTCGCCCGCGAGGGCGCGAGCGTCGTGGTCAACGACCTCGGCGGAGCCCGCGACGGTTCGGGTGCGGGCCACAACATGGCCGACCAAGTGGTGGCCGAGATCAAGGAGGCCGGCGGCCGCGCCGTCGCCAACTACGACAGCGTCGCCGAAGCCGAGGGCGCCGAGAACATCATCAAGACCGCACTCGACGAGTTCGGCAAGGTCGACGGCGTCGTCAGCAATGCCGGCATCCTGCGCGACGGCACGTTCCACAAGATGACGTTCGAAGCCTGGGACGCCGTGATCAAGGTGCACCTGTACGGCGGTTACAACGTCATCCGCGCCGCGTGGCCGCACTTCCGCGAGCAGAGCTTCGGCCGCGTCGTCGTCGCGACCTCGACCAGTGGCCTGTTCGGCAACTTCGGTCAGGCCAACTACGGTGCCGCCAAGCTCGGCCTGGTCGGCCTGATCAACACGCTGGCCCAGGAAGGCGCCAAGTACAACATCAAGACCAACGCCGTCGCGCCGATCGCCGCAACCCGGATGACGCAGGACATCCTGCCGCCAGAGGTGTTCGAGAAGCTGACGCCCGAGTACGTCGCGCCCGTCGTCGCCTACCTGATGACAGAAGAGCTGCCCGACACCGACTCCATCTTCATCGTCGGCGGCGGCAAGGTGCAGCGGACCGCGCTCTTCCAGAACGACGGCGTGACCTTCGACACGGTGCCGTCGGTCGATGACGTCGCAGGCAAGTGGGGCGAGATCACCGACCTGTCGGCGGCGCAGGCAGCTACGTTCAAGCTCGGCTGACCAAGTGAAGGCGCTTGTAGCGCAAGAACTTTCCGGACCTTCGGGCCTGGCGTACACCGACGTCCCCGACCTGGGGGAGCCGGAGGGCTTGGTCGTCGTCGACGTCGGTGCGGCGGGAGTCTGCTTTCCCGACCTCCTGCTGATCCGAGGCGAATACCAACTCAAGCTCGATCCGCCGTTCGTCCCGGGAACCGAGGTCGCCGGGGTGGTGCGCTGCGCTCCGGCGGACTCGGGTTTCGTTGCGGGGCAGCGGGTCTCGGCGTTGGCGATGCTCGGTGGATGGGCCGAGCAGGTCGCCGTATCTCCAGACAGCGTGACGCCCACTCCGGAAGGGATCGACGACGGGTCGGCGGTCTGCCTGTTGGGCAACTACCTGACCATGTACTTCGCACTGGAGCGGCGGGCCGCTCTGCGTGAAGGCGAGACCGTACTGGTGCTCGGCTCGGCGGGTGGTGTCGGCACGGCTGCCATTCAGATCGCGAAGGCCATGGGCGCCAAGGTGATCGCGATGGTTCACCGCCCAGGAGCGATCGAGTTCGTCGAGTCGCTCGGAGCCGACGTGGTGCTACCGCTGACCGAGGGCTGGGCGCAGGCGGTGCGCGACGACACCGGCGGCCGAGGGGTCGACATCGTGGTCGATCCCGTTGGCGGCGATGCGTTCGACGACGCCATTCGAGTGCTGGCGACCGAGGGTCGTTTGTTGGTGCTCGGCTTCGCTGCAGGACAAGGCATTCCGGTGGTCAAGGTGAACCGGCTGCTGCTGCGCAACGTCAGCGTCGTTGGCGTCGGCCTTGGCGAGTTCATCAACCGCACACCTGGCTCTGCGGCAGAGTTCGCGACCGGTCTCGGCAAGCTCGTCGCCGCGGGGCTGAGACCCCCACCGCCCGTGCGCTATCCGTTGTCCGAGGGGCAGGCTGCGCTGCAATTCCTGGCTGATGGCGGGGTGCGCGGGAAACTCGTGCTGGAGGCGCGATGAGCGCTTACGCGAAGAGCAGAGGACGGCGATGAGCGCTTGCGCGAAGAGCAGAGGACGGCGATGAGCGCTTGCGCGAAGAGCAGTGGGCCGCGATGAAGCTTCCGCGCGCCTTGGCCTTCGATGTCTTCGGAACCGTCGTCGACTGGCGCAGCAGCATCATCGGCGAGCTGGAGATGTTCGGCGAAACCCATGGTCTGGCCGCGGATTGGGCGACATTCGCCGACGACTGGAGGGCCGGCTACCCGGCGGCGATGGATCGGGTCCGAAGCGGTGAGCTGCCTTGGTTGAAGATCGACGCACTGCACCGCCTGATCCTCGACGAACTTCTCGACCGTGCGGGCATCGACTCCGTGCCGCAGGAAGAGATCCACGAGTTGAACCTCGCGTGGCATCGACTTGATCCATGGCCAGACTCGGTGGCGGGTCTGACGCGGCTCAAGGAGAGTTTCATCATCACGACGCTGTCCAACGGAAACGTTTCGCTGCTGACCGACATGGCCAAGCGCGCCGGGTTGCCATGGGACTGCGTGATCTCCGCCGAACTGTTCCGCCACTACAAGCCGGACCGCGAGGCCTACCTCGGATGCGCAGACCTTCTCGACCTTGCGCCTGGGGACCTGATGCTCGTCGCTGCGCATCCCAGTGATCTGCGGGCGGCGCGCGATGCGGGATTGATGACGGGATACGTCGCCAGACCGCTCGAACTGGGCCCCGGCCGGCCACCTCCCATGGTCGAAGAAGGCGAGTTCGACGTCGTGGCCGACGACTTCGGAGACCTTGCTGACAAACTGGTGTCGTGAGCACCGCAGGCATCGCCCTAGTGGGTGTCGCCATCGTCGTCGGACTGTTCGGCATCCTGGTCCCGCTGCTGCCCGGCTCGATCCTGGTCGGTGGGGCGATTCTGGTGTGGGCGCTGGTCGAGCGCACGACGGTCGCCTGGGTGGCGCTCGGGCTCGCCGCGGTCTTTCTCGGCGCAGCCCTGCTGATCAAATACTTGTGGCCGATGAAGCGCATGCGAAGTGCCGATGTCAGCACGTGGAGTCTGTTCGCGGGCGGACTGCTGGGAATCATCGGCTTCTTCGTGGTGCCCGTCGTCGGATTGATCCTGGGATTCGTGCTCGGGGTGTACCTCGCGGAACTCGCGACCCGTAACGATCGCCGGCTCGCGTGGGCGTCGACGAAGCACGCGATGAAGGGCGTTGCGCTGTCCATGGTGGTGGAGTTGGCTGGCGCATTGATGGCCGCAGGCGTGTGGCTGGCCGCCGTGCTGCTTGGCTGAGCCGAGATATACTCCCGTCGTCGTAGCTTCTCGGATCGCACCGGCCATGCCACGTCACGGCATTCACGATGACTCACTCTGATGAAAGGGTCCGGCCCCTTCTTCGCCGGTGAACCCGCACCGCCCGCGTCGCCCCCGTGAGGATGGCGCAGCCCTGCGCTACCTGCAGAGGTGGCGGCACTTCGTGGAGCTCGCAGAACGCGACACCCGCGAGCGAAAGAGTGTCGACTGGAGATTTCCGTGCTGTGGCGCCGACCGGTATCGCTATGAGGCGCGAGATCGGCTGGAGTCGTTGATGCGCAACGGCGGTCGGCGCGCTCACCGGCTCAGGGTCGCTGTTGCCCGGCTCGATGAGCGCTACCGCGAGGCAACCGCCGAGCTGCCGCGCTGGCGAGTCGACTCGTGGTCTTCAACCGACGAGCGCTGGTTTAGGTCTTGGGAGGGACCCTTGCAAGCCGAGCCCTGATGGAATCGGAGGGACAACTGGTGATACCGCCTCCATGCGAGCATCATGGCAGCATGCCTGAAACCAAGATCACGGTCATCTACGAAAACCCCGTCAACCCTGCTGAATTCGAATCTGCCTACGAGGCAGAGCAGTTGGAGGCCGCCCGCAAGTTTCCCGGGCAGATTCGGTTCGAGGCGTCGAAGGTCTGGCCCAAGGAGGACGGTTCGCCAACCCCGGCCTACCGGATGATCGACATCTACTATCCCGACTACGACGCGGCCTGTGCCGCAGTCACTACTGCCGAGGCCGGGGCGTTCTTCGAGGCGCTGGGCCGGTTGGCCACTGGCGGAGTGCGGATCCTGATGTCGGACGTCGAGGTGCCCCAAGAGCGCTGACGTCGATGTGGATCGGCTGGCTGGAGTTCGACCTATTGCTCGGCGACGTCCACTCGCTCAAGGAGAAGCGCTCGGTGGTGCGTCCGCTGGTTGCCGAACTTCAGCGCCGCCTGAGCGTTTCGGCCGCAGAGTCCGACTGTCTGGACCTGCACCGCCGCGCCGGCGTGGGGATGTCGGTGGTCGCCGCGGACCGGGCGCACGTCGTCGACGTGCTCGACGCGGCCGAGCGACTGGTGGCTGCCCGCCCGGAGGTCGAGCTGCTCTCGGTCAAGCGGCGGCTGCACCACAGCGACGACGAATAGCGATCAGCCGACCAGGCTGGCTCGCAGCCGCTTGACTTGATCGGGCGTGACACCGATTGCCTCGAGATAGCCTGCGGCCGAACCATAGTCGGCAGCGATCGTCCGCCATGCCGCGTCGAGATATTCCTCGCGCACACCGAGGACCTCTTCGGTCAGTCGGGCCTCCGCGAACGTGACGATCTCGTCGGTGTTGCCCTCGCGGGTACGTACTGACTCCAGGATGCTTTCCCGAAGCCGGGGCACGGCATCGTTGCTTCGCAGGAAGTCCGCCACGATCGCGTCGCGCCGCACGCCGACGGTCTCCAGCACGAACGCGACCGTGAACCCGGTCCTGTCCTTGCCGGCAAAGCAGTGCGTGAGTACCGGTCGCTCGTCGGCGAGCATCGAAATGACCTGTCGCACAGCAAGATGCGCACCAGGCAGCGCCGGGAACCGTTCATACTCCTCGGTCATGAACCGGCCCGCGGCCGCGGCTGTCGCTTCGTCGTCGGACTTCTCGGTCATCATCTTCTGAAACGCACTCTCGTGCGGTGCCTCCGCCTGGTTCGCGGCCAACTCGTGGAACGGAAGCATGTGGATCGCGACCCCGTCGGGTACCTTGCCTGGCCCACGGCGCTCGACTTCACGCAACGAACGCAAATCGGCCACGTCGGTGACGCCAAATCCGGACAGTGCCGCGCGGCCCGCGTCGTCGAGCGCGCTGAGTTCACTCGACCGGAAGAATCGCCCGGGTCGGATGCCCGTCTCCTCCGCGATGTCACGGAAGTTCCACGCCCCTGAGAGGGCGTCTGGGTTGGCGGACATCTACGACGTCACCGCCGTGTTGGTTACCGCGGAAGCGAAGGCTGACTTCTCTCGGCCAAGCTCGGCGCGAGCGATGCTGCGGATGTGCACCTCGTCGGGCCCGTCGAACAGCCGCATCGCCCGGTGCCAGCCGTACAGCCGCGCCAGCACGGTGTCGTCGCTGACGCCCGCCGCGCCGTGCACTTGGATGGCGCGGTCGATGACGTTGCACGCCATCTGGGGTGCCACCGCCTTGATCATCGCGACCTCGTTGCGCGCCTCCTTGTTGCCCTTCTCGTCGATCACCCACGCCGCCTTGTGACAGAGCAAGCGGGCCTGGTCGATTTCGTTGCGGGACAACGCAACCTGCTGCTGCACCACGCCCTGCTCGGCCAGCGGCTTTCCAAACGCGATCCGCTTGTTCACCCGGTCGACCATCAACGCCAACGCTCGCTCGGCCACGCCGATCGCGCGCATGCAATGGTGAATGCGGCCGGGGCCGAGGCGGGCTTGGGCGATCGCGAAGCCACTGCCCTCTTCGTGGAGCAGGTTGGTGACGGGCACGCGAACGTTGTCGAAGGTGATCTCGCAATGCCCGTGCTGGTCCTGCCACCCGAAGACAGGCAGCGACCGCTCGACCGTCACACCGGGGGTGTCGATGGGCACCAGGATCATCGACTGCTGCTGATGGCTCGCGGCATCGGGGTTGGTGCGGCCCATCACGATCAGGATCTTGCATCGCGGGTCGGCGGCTCCCGATATCCACCACTTGCGGCCGTTGATGACGTAGTCACCCCCGTCGCGCAGCATCGTCGTCTGGATGTTGCGCGCATCGCTGGAGGCCACCGCAGGCTCGGTCATCGCGAAGGCACTGCGGATCTCACCGTTCAACAACGGCTCTAGCCACTGTTTACGCTGCTCCTCCGTCGCGAACAGGTGCAGCGTCTCCATGTTCCCCGTATCGGGCGCGGCGCAGTTGGTCGCTTCTGGAGCCAGTTCCATGCTCCATCCGGTGAGTTCGGCCAGCGGCGCGTACTCCAGGTTCGTCAGCCCGGACTCCGATGGCAGGAACAGGTTCCACAGCCCACGGTCGCGGGCCAGCTTCTTGAGGTCTTCGACCACCGGCGGCACCGTGTGGTCGTCAGGTCCTGCGGCGTGCCGGTAGGCGTCGTAGGACGCCTCGGCAGGGAATACGTGCTCGACCATGAATTCCGAGAGTCGATCGTGGTAATCGCGCCCTTTTGGCGTCATTGCGAAGTCCATGACGGCCACGATATGACACCTGTCGAAACCCGATCCAAGCGCGCTAAGGATTCACCAAGAATCTGCCAAGCGGCGGGTGTGAAGCTCTCTTCATCGCAAGAAGCGATTTCAAGAATAACGAAAGGGCGCCGAACCCCAGCTGGGTTCCAACCCGACGACAAAAGGGCGCGAACCCCAGCTGGGTTCGCGCCCTTCTTGTCGTCTGCGCAAGGGCTGCGAAGTGCTCTCAGCCGGTCCAAGGATCTCTAAAGAAATCTTTTAGGGCCTGATCAGAAGGTTCTCTCATCGCAAGAAGCGAAACCAAAACCACCAAAGGGAGAACACGAAATGATCAACCGCATCGCTACCGCCACCATCGCCGCCGCTGCCTTCGGACTGGCCGCCTTCGCGGGCACCGCCACCGCCAACGCCAGCGGGATCGACGACACTTTCCTCGACAACGTCCACGAGGCAGGCATCGTGTTCGACTCGAACAAGGCAGCGTTCGACGACGCCGCTCTGGTGTGCAAGCAGCTGGCGTCCGGGCAGACCGGAGTCCAGGTGGCCCAGAACATTCTCGACCAAACCGACCTGACGAAGCACCAGGCGGCGGTCTTCGTCGTCGAATCGACCTACGCCTACTGCCCCGGTTACACCGACCGGATCGCGCCGACCGCCTGACCCGCGCGCACTACCGCAAAGGGCGGGAACCCAGTGGGGTTCCCGCCCTTTGCGATCGTGTCGTGCTGTGGTGGGCTCAACCGCGGTGGTATGGGCGCCAGGCCTGGATGCCTGCGGCGGGGGAACGGCGGCGAGCTGTCCCGCAATTGCCGAGGTCAGGCCGTGTGGTGTGCGAAGCTGACACCGTGGTCGACGAAAAGGTCCGCGTGGTGGTCGGCGACGATCACCCGTTGTTTCGTGACGGCGTCGTCCGTGCGCTAGTGGCGAGTGGGTCCATCGACGTCGTCGCCGAGGCCGACGACGGACTCAGCGCGCTCGAGCTCATCCGCACCCACGGACCGCAGGTTGCGTTGCTCGACTACCGGATGCCCGGACTGGACGGCGCCCAGGTGGCTGCGGCGGTGCTGCGCGACGAACTTCCCACCCGAGTGCTACTGATCTCCGCCCACGACGAGTCGGCAATCGTCTTCAACGCGCTACAGGAAGGCGCGGCGGGGTTCATCTCCAAGGAGTCGTCGCGAACCGAGTTGGTCGAAGCGGTGCTCAACTGCGCCAAGGGTCGCGACGTCGTCGCCCCGGCCCTCGCCGCGGGGTTGGCGAGCGAGATCCGCAAACGACGCGAGCCAGCCGGACCGGTGCTCAGCCCGCGCGAGCGCGAGGTGCTCGACATGATCGCCAAGGGGCAGACGATTCCTGCGATGGCGGCCAAGCTCTACTTGGCTCCGTCGACCGTCAAGACACACGTCCAGCGGCTCTACGAAAAGTTGGGCGTCGGTGATCGCGGTGCCGCCGTCGCCGAGGCGATGCGGCGCGGACTGTTGGAATAGCGTGCGCAGCTCCGTCGCCCGGATCGTCGACTACTTCGCGGCAGAGCCCGTACGGGTGTCGGCCCTGCTGCGCCTGCCGCTGATCGTGTTGATGGGCTTCCTGGTGTGGATGTGGGAGGTCGACAGCTGGCTGCCCGAGGTATACGAGGTGATCCTCGGGGTCTACGCAATCGCCGCCCTGCTGTGGGCGGTAGCGGTGTTCCGGGGGCCAGTGCCGTGGTGGGGTGGGCTGATCTCCACCGGCTTCGACGTGCTGGCAGTTGCGTCGCTGTGCGTCGTGTCCGGCGGCGCCACCGCTGCTCTGCTGCCGGTCTTCTTCCTGCTACCGCTGTCGGTAGCATTCGGCGATCGTCCCGTGATGACGGGCGTGCTCGGCCTCACCACGGCGGCGTGCTACCTCATCGCGTGGATCATCTACTCGAAGCGTGACGATCAGGTCGGCTTGCCCGACGTGGTCTATCTGCAGGTCGGCTTCCTGCTGTGGCTTGCGGTCGCGACGACGGCCCTGTGCTTTGTGCTGACCAGACGACAGGCGCGCGTCAACGCGCTGCTCGAGATGCGTCGCCGGCTGGTCGCCGAGTCGATGCAGGCCGACGAACGGACCAACCGCGAGCTGGCCGAGCACTTGCACGACGGACCGTTGCAGGTGCTCTTGGCCGCGCGACTGGAACTCGACGAGGTCCGCGAGCGAAACCCCGACCCGACGCTCGATGCGGTCTACTCGGCGCTCAACGACACGGCCGCGGGGCTGCGCTCGACCGTGACGGCGTTGCACCCGCAGGTGCTCGCCCAGCTTGGCCTCACGGAGGGCCTGCGTGAATTGCTCAAGCAGGCCGAGGCCCGCTTCCTCGTCAACGCTGAGTTGGAGGAGGTCGGCAGGCCGGATTCGCAGGCACTGCTCTATCGGGCGGCGCGCGAACTCTTGACGAACATCCAGAAGCACGCCAGCGCGACGGAGGTCACCGTACGGCTATTCCGCAGGGGAGACCGGATCGTGCTGACCGTCGCCGACGATGGCATGGGCTTCGAGCCATCGATCGTCGACCAGCGCGTGGCCGAAGGGCACATCGGGCTTGCGTCGCTTCAGGCCCGCTTCGATTCGATGGGCGGCGCGATGCGCATCGACTCCACGCTCGGCGAGGGCACGCTGGTGACGGTCACGTCGCCGCCTGAGACAGCGGCCTGAGACAGCGGCCTGAGACAGCGGCTTGAAACAGCGAGGAGGCCCTCCCCGGGAAGGGGAGGGCCTCGCTGGTGTGGCCGAGCAGCGGATCAGCCGCGGTGGTACTGGCGCCACGCCTGGATGCCTGCGACTGGGTTGTAGGCGGGCGTTGCATAGGTGTTGGGGGCGTGAAAGTTGCCATTGGTGGTCGAGATCGATGGGGCCGAACCGGGTGTGGTGGCGGTGGCTGCATTGGCCGCGCCTGCCAGGCCGAGGGCTGCGCCGCCGATAATGCCAGCGGAGACGATGGGCAGTGCGGCGTAGAAGGTGAGGCTGCGGGCGGCGGTGCGGATGGTGGTCATTTCGTAATCTCCTGTGTGAGTGTGGTTTTCGTTTTTCTCGGCCGGTGTTTCCGGCGATGAGATAACTATGTCTGCTCACTGCGGAGATGTATGTCGGGCGAACGGGGGTGAGACCGGATGAACTCGATGTCCACCGATCGGGGGAACGAGCCTTACTTGGTGGTCAGCCCGCGCGCGATGACCAGTCGCTGGATCTGGTTGGTGCCCTCGAAGATTTGGGTGATCTTTGCTTCGCGCATATAGCGCTCGACCCGGTAGTCGCGGGTGTAGCCGGCTCCGCCGAACACCTGGACCGCGTCGGTGGTCACCTTCATCGCCGCATCCGTCGCGACCAGCTTGGCCACGCTGGCCTCGGTCGAGTACGGCCGGCCCGCGTCGCGGCGTCGTGCGGCGTCGAGGTAGGTCGCCCTCGCACTGACGACGGCCGCGGCCATGTCGGCGAGCAGGAAGCCGAGCCCCTGATGGTCGATGATCTTGCGGCCGAACGTCGTTCGCTCGTTGGCGTAGCGGACCGCCTCATCGAGCGCCGCTTGTGCGATACCGGTGGCGACGGCCGCGATCCCGAGTCGTCCCGAATCCAGTGCACTGAAGGCGATCTGAAGGCCCTGGCCCTCGGCGCCGATGCGACGGTCGGCATCGAGGCGGGCGTTGTCGTAGAAGGCCGACGTCGTGGGGACGGCATGTAGGCCCATCTTCTCCTCGGGCTTGCCGAAGCTCAATCCCTCCAGATCTCCGGGCACCAGGAAGCAGCTGATGCCCCTGGAGCCTTCTCCCGTGCGCGCGAACAGCGTGTAGAAGTCGGCCACTCCGCCGTGGGTGATCCACGACTTCGACCCGTTGAGTACGTAGGTGCCGTCGTCCGCCTTGGCGGAGCACCGCAGCGCGGCTGCGTCGGAGCCCGCCTGCGGCTCTGACAAACTGTATGCGCCAATTTGGTTGCCCGACAACATCTCTGGTAGCCAGCGCTGCTTCTGCTCGTCGGTACCAAAGGACAGCAGCGGGTGCGAGGACAGGCTGTGCACGCTGACGGCGACGGCGACCGCGGCCCAACGCGCGGCGAGCTCCTCGAGCACCTGCAGGTAGACCTCGAACGGTTGACCGCCGCCACCCCACTCCTCGGGCTGCGGCAGGCTCAGCAGTCCCGCTGCGCCGAGCTGGGCGAAGACGCCGTCGGGGTAGGTCTCCGACCGTTCGTGTTCGTCGACGATCGGATCGAGCAGCTTGTCCGCGACGTCACGCGTCAGCGCGATCAGTTCGACGGCATCGTCGGTGGGCAACAATCGATCGACCGGCATACTGGGACATCCTAGTTTCTGGAGATGACCACCAGCGCGGCCGCCACCAGGCCGATGCCTAGAGCCTCGGCGAGCGTTGGCCGTTGCGCGAGAACGACCGCCCCGACGATCGCGGCCGTCACCGGTAGCAGCGCGAGCAGAAGCGCGAACGTCGCGCTGCCGATGCGGGTCAGCACGACCTGGTCGAGCGCGTAGGGCACGGCGGTGGACAGCACCCCGACGGCGAGGCCGAGCAGCCACGTGCGCGGGTCGGCGAAGACGGCTCCGTCGGCGAGCAACTGTCCTAGCAGCAGCGGCACCGCCAGCAGCACGGCGGCCGCAGTCATGCCGACGGCCAGGGAATCGAGCCCGGCGCCCGCGTCCGCGACCCTCTTGCCTACCAGGATGTAGCCCGCCCACAGTGCAGCCGCGAGCAGTGCGAAGCCGATGCCGGCGAGGTTGGCACGCAACTCGATCCCTGCCAGTAGGGCGACGCCCGCGGCAACCAGCAGCACGGCGACCAGGTCTCGGGGTCTTCGGGAGCTCAGCGTCGCGACCGCCACCGGGCCCAGAAACTCAATGGCAACCGCGGTGCCGAGGGGAATCCGTGCGATCGCCTCGAAGAAGGCGACGTTCATGCCGACCGTGACGACGCCGAACGCCGCCGCCCACACAAGCCCGCGGCGGCTCCACGACGTCCGCCACGGTCGTCGCCAAGCGGTGAGCGCAATGGCCGCCGAAGCGCAGCGCAGCCAGGCGACGGCGGCGGGGTTGGTGGTCTCGAAGAGGAAGACGGCGAGCGCCGCGCCGACGTACTGCGACACCGCGCCGACGACGAAGAACATCGGCAGGAACATCGGCACCGACCACGCGGGGACGCGCGATCCGGTCGTCACGGTGTTCGAGTCGGGCTACAGCGCGGCGTTGATGGCGTCTACCCGATCCTTGGCGTCACCGAAGAGCATCTGAGTGTTCTCCCGGAAGAACAGTGGGTTCTGCACGCCCGCATAGCCCGAGGCCATGGAGCGCTTGAAGACGATGACGTTGTCGGCGTTCCACACCGTCAGCACCGGCATGCCTGCGATCGGGCTGGTCGGATCCTCGGACGCGGCCGGATTCACGGTGTCGTTGGCGCCGATCACCAGGACGACGGCCGTGTCGTCGAAGTCGTCGTTGATCTCGTCCATCTCCAGCACGATGTCGTAGGGCACCTTGGCCTCGGCCAGGAGCACGTTCATGTGGCCTGGCAGCCTGCCCGCGACGGGGTGGATGCCGAACCGAACGTTGACGCCGCGCTCGCGCAGCTTGCGGGTCAGGTCGGCCACGCCGTACTGGGCTTGGGCGACCGCCATCCCGTAGCCGGGCGTGATGATCACGCTGTCGGCGCCTCCGAGCAGTTCGGCTGCGCCTTCCGCGGTGATCTCGCGGTGCTCGCCGTAGTCCTTGTCTTCGGCTGGGCCAGCCTCGATCCCGAACCCGCCCGCGATGACCGAGATGAACGAGCGATTCATCGCCTTGCACATGATGTAGGACAGGTAGGCGCCGGAGGAGCCGACGAGCGCGCCGGTGATGATCAGCAGGTCGTTGCCGAGCAGGAAGCCCGACGCTGCCGCGGCCCAGCCGGAGTAGCTGTTGAGCATCGAGACGACGACCGGCATGTCACCGCCGCCGATCGAGGCGACCAGGTGCCAGCCGAGTAGGAGCGCGAGCACTGTCACGGCGATCAGCAGCCACAGGTTCGGGGTGATGACGAACCAGACGGTGAGTACGAAGAACAGCACGAGCGCACCGACGTTGAGGATGTTCTTGCCGGGCAGCATCAGCGGTGAGGAGTTGATGCGCGCCGACAGCTTGAGATTGGCCACGATCGATCCGGTGAACGTGACGGCGCCGATGAAGATTCCGACGAAGACCTCTGCCGAGTGGATGCCGAGGATGCCCTCGCCGTTGAGCTTGAGGGCCTCGGCTCCATTGAGCTGAGCCTCGACGTGGAGGTAGCCGTTCCAGCCCACGAGTACGGCGGCCAGTCCGACGAACGAGTGCAGCAGCGCGATCAGCTCGGGCATCCCGGTCATCTCGACCACCCGGGCTCGCCACAGTCCGATCGTGGCGCCGATCGCCATGGCCCCCAGTAACAGACCCAACCCCAACGGCTCGATTTGGCGACCCAGCGCCAGCGCGATGGTGGCGACCAACGCCACGGCCATGCCGACCATGCCGAAGGTGTTGCCTGCCTTGGAGGTTTCGTGCTTGGACAGCCCGGCGAGCGCGAGGATGAACAGCAGTGCGGCGACGATGTACGCCGAGGTGGCGGCAGTCTCTACCGTGAACATTGCGATCCGTTCGAAAGAAGTGAGGTCCGGGCGAGCAGCATCAGCTGCGGGAGAACATTGCGAGCATGCGGCGGGTCACCGCGAAGCCGCCGAAGACGTTGATGCTGGCGAGCAGGATCGCCGCCGTGGCCAGTGCAGTGATCGCGGGGTTGCCCTGGCCGATCTGCAGTAGCGCGCCGACCACGATGATCCCCGAGATGGCATTCGTCACCGACATCAGCGGCGTGTGCAGCGCGTGGTGCACGTGACCGATCACGTAGTAACCGATGACGATCGCCAGTGCGAACACCACCAGATGCACCTGCAGTGCCGCCGGTGAGATGGCGATGAAGGCGAACAGCGCGGCGGCGGCGGCGAACGTCAGGCCAAGTCGGCGCCCCGTCGACATCTTCTCCTTGGCCTTCGGCGCTTCGACGGGCTTGGCCGCGACGGCAGGCGCCGCCGAGACCTGCACCGGCGGCGGAGGCCAGGTGGTCTCGCCGTCACGGATGACGGTGACCGACCGTTGCACGACGTCGTCGAAGTCGAGGGTGAGCTTCCCGTCCTTCTCGGGGGTGAGCAGCTTGACCAGGTTGACCAGGTTGGTGCCGTACAGCTGCGAGGCCGTGGCAGGCAGCCGGCCCGCCAGATCGGTGTAGCCGATGATCGTCACGCCGTTGTCGGTGACGACGGCCTGATCCTTGACGGTGCCCTCGACGTTGCCGCCATTGGAGGCGGCCATGTCCACGATCACGCTGCCCGGGTTCATCGAGGCGACCATCTCGCCGGTGATGATGCGCGGCGCGGGCTTACCAGGGATCAGCGCGGTGGTGATGATGATGTCGACGTCCTTGGCCAACTCGGCGTACAGCGCCGCCTCGCGCGCCTTATAGTCGTCGCCCATCTCCTTTGCGTAGCCGGTGGCCGAGACTTCGGCTGCCGCAGGGTCGACGGGCACGTACTCCCCGCCGAGCGAGCGGACCTGGTCGGCGACCTCGGGTCGCGGGTCGGTGGCTCGCACGACGGCGCCCATGCTGCCTGCAGCACCGATCGCGGCCAGCCCGGCCACGCCTGCGCCGACCACCAGCACCTTGGCTGGCGGCACCTTGCCCGCCGCCGTCACCTGCCCGGTGAAGAACCGACCGAAGCTGTGCGCAGCCTCGACGACCGCCCGGTACCCGGCGATGTTGGCCATCGACGACAGCACGTCCAGTGACTGCGCCCGCGAGATACGCGGCACGGCGTCCATCGCGAGCACGGTGATGGGACGTGCGGACAGCTTCTCGACGAGTTCGGGGTTGAGCGCAGGTGAGATCAGACCGATGATCGTGGCACCGTCGCGTACGGCCGCGATCTCTGCGTCCGATGGTGCATTGACCTTCAGCACGACGTCAGCGGCCCAGGCATCACCGATTTCAGCGCCTGCATCGACGTACGCGGAATCGGCGAAGCTGGACTCGGCGCCCGCGCCGGACTCGACGACCACGGAGTAGCCCAGCTTGATGAGTTGCCCTACGGTCTGCGGAGTGCCAGCCACCCGCGTCTCACCCGGGTGAGACTCGCGCGGTATCCCGATAATCATGCGAAGAGTCTCCCATTGGCTGTGCGAAGCGCACCTACCCGTCCGGGGGACAGAGGTGTGATTGTCAGCGCAGTTGATGGGTGCACGTGATCAGGCCACACCCACGCAGGTCCGGAATGCCGCGGGTGTCAATGTGGATTCAGGCCGAGCGCGGATGTCGCGCTGCGTCCGTTATGAACATTTCAGTGCCTCGGCTTTGGTGGCACTACGCCCTCTGGTCGGCTGGCCGAGCGGCTGTTCGCGACCAACTGACGGTTAGGCGGCTGCCCGCTCCGCGGCGGTCCCGTCGGCGCTCTCGCAGAACCGGTCTGTACACGGACTCGTTCGGCTACTACCGTCAGTAGTAGTGCTGTTTGGCGTGACGGGATGGCGGATTCGATGGCCGAGCACTCTCACCAGGTGCGAATCGATTGGGACCGCGTCTTCCGTTGGAGCGCAGCGTTTTTCGGTATCGCCGTCGCGCTGCATGCCGCCGACCATCTACGACGGGGCATGGACGTGGTCCCTCCGGCGGTGATGGTGGCGGGCATGGTGCAGCTCGCGCTGGCCGCGCTCACCGTAGGTTTGGTGTTCGCGGGTAGTCGATGGGCTACCTACGCCGCCACGGTGGTGGGGTTCGTCAGCGCGGTGGGGTTCACCGCCGCTCATCTGCTGCCGAACTGGGGCTTCTTCAGCGACAGTTTCATCAACGCATCGCCGGCTGCGCGGGTCACGTGGTTTTCGTGGGTGACCGCGATTCTCGAAATATTCGCCGACGTGCTCTTTGGCGCGGTTGGCGTCATGGTCCTTCGAGCGCGGCGCCGGTCGAGCCTTCCTGGCTCGGCGCAACAGCGCTGAGCACGGCCGGCCACTCGCCTAGCTCCGTACGTCGCGGCCATGGCGCGGGCGTGCTCTCGATGGTCGAGATCGGGATGCAAACCGAATACAAGTGCGGCGCCGTCGGCGACGTCGTCGCATGTCTTCGGGAGCGTGCAGAGGTCAATCCCGAAGCTGCCGAGGACCGGCCGAACGACGCGCAGGCAGGGCCGCGCTCCGCTGCCCACCTAGCGGTAGGTGCACCATGTTGGCGTCCGTGCTGGGATGGGTGGCGATGATCTATCGAATGCGGATCTACCGGGCGGTGCCGCAGAACCTGCCGATATTCCACGAGTTCTTCCGCACGCACCTGTTGCCGGTGCAGCTGTGTCACGGTGCGCGGTTGCTCGGCCGGTGGGAAACCGAAGATGGGCGGGTCGTCGCGGTTTGGGAGTATGACGACCGCGAGGCGTACGAGCGCGTGCAAGCAGCGGTGGCCGCAGATCCTGCAACTCGTCGTGCGCAGGACGTACGGCGAGGGCTGCCAGCGCTGTTCACCGAGAAGGACGAGGTGTTCATGAGGTGTGCGCCCGAGTTCGACCACGCCGCGGAACGCGGAGTGAGCTAACGGGCATGCCAGGCTGATCACCATGGATATGCGTGTTGGGCGGCGGAGACACCACTCGACACGAGAAGGGCTTTCGCCGGCTCACTCCGATACCCGTTCGATGACCCGCCGGTAGCGTCGGGTTCCGTGATCATCTGGATCAACGGCACTCACGGCTCCGGCAAGACGACGACCAGCGGCCTCGTACAGAAGCTAGTCCCGGGTTCACGAGTATTCGATGCGGAGAAGGTCGGCGAGACACTCATGGACATCACGCCGGGCTTGCCCGAAACGGACAACTTCCAACACTGGCCGCCGTGGCGAGCGCTCGTGGTCGAGACCGCGCGCCACGTGCTCGACTATGCCGGTGGCACCTTGGTGATGCCGATGACGGTGCTCGTGGAGCAGTACTGGCACGAGATCAGTTCGGGACTCAGCCGACATGGGATCCCTGTGCGGCACTTCGTCCTTCATGCCGACCAGGAAATGCTCCGCAAGCGCATCGAGGGCGATGTCGTCATGGGCCCCTCGGAGTTCCGGCTGGATTACCTGGAGCCCTACGCACAGGCTGCCCGCTCGTGGCTACACGATGCGGCCGAGGTCGTCGATACGACGAGCATCGCGCCAGAACAGGTGGCTCGGCGGATCGCGGACGCCGCCAATGGCGCACCTGCGATGTGACCGCGAGTGCTCGAGTGACTGCCTCGTCTCCGCGCTTTCGGCCGGGATGCCGCGGGGGTCAATTTAGATTCAGGCTGATCGCAGGTGTTTCCCAGCCCCAGTACGTCCGTTACCAATGGTGCAGTGCGTGTGACGTTGCCTGACTTCTGCTGCTGTCGCTGACACACACCCGTCCAGCCTCAGCCGATCAGAGAGTCGCAACCAAATGTCCGTATTCGTCGACATCACGCCCGAGGAGTCCGTAGCCGACTCGCCCGTGAGCCGCGCCGCTCCCGGTCGTCGGCGCAAACTCGTCACCGCGGCCGTGCTGCCACTCGTTTCGGTGCTGGTGTTCGCCATCGTGTGGCAGCTGGTCGCGGTCGCAGGCATCTGGAATCAGACCTTCGTGCCCTACCCAAGCACGGTGTGGCGTGCGTTCGTCGACGTCTCGACCACTCACGACGGTGTACGCGGCTACGCGGGATACCTGCTGTGGGAGCACCTGTACATGACGTTGCGGCGGGTATTCGCCGGCGTCGTGATCGGTGTGACTCTCGGCGTGCTGCTTGGCCTGGTGATGGGTTCCATCGGGTGGGTGCGCAGCGTGCTGGAGCCGTGGCTCACCTTTCTGCGGGCGCTGCCGCCGCTCGCCTACTTCTTCCTTCTGGTGATCTGGCTAGGCATTGACGAAGCGCCGAAGATCACGCTCCTTGCGCTGGCGGCACTTCCTCCAGCGGCGGTCGCGACCACGGCGGCGGTCGTGGCCGCACCGGTCGGGCTGACGGAAGCCGCTCGCGCGCTTGGCGCCTCGCGCGTTCAAGTGATCCGCGACGTCGTGGTGCCGTCGGCATTGCCGGAGACCTTCACCGGCATCCGGCTCGCGGTCGGGATGGCCTATTCGTCGGTGGTTGCCGCCGAACTGTTCAACGGCATCCCCGGCATCGGCGGATTGGTCAAGGACGCAAGCAATTACAACAACACCCCGGTGGTGCTCGTCGGCATCTTCGCGATCGGGTTCTCGGGTCTTGTCATCGACGGTCTACTTCGCACCGTAGAGCGGCGCGCCGTCCCCTGGAGAGGAAAAATCTAGATGAAGTTCAAATCCCTGCTGGCCGTTGCCGCCATCTCGGTGATGGCATTGGCGGGCTGCGCGGTCGACAATTCGGGGTCTGACTCTGCCAAGCCGACCATTCGCATTGGCTACCAAACCTTTCCGAGCGGCGATCTGATCGTCAAGAACAACAAGTGGCTCGAAGAGGCACTGCCGGATTACAACATCAAGTGGATCAAGTTCGACTCCGGCGCAGACGTCAACACCGCGTTCATCGCCAAGGAGCTCGACTTCGGCGCACTCGGCTCTAGCCCGGTGGCCCGCGGTCTGTCGGCGCCGCTGAACATCCCCTACAGCGTGGCGTTCGTCTTGGACGTGGCCGGTGACAACGAAGCGCTGATCGCACGCAACGGCACGAACATCAATACGATCGCCGACCTGAAGGGCAAGCGGATCGCGACCCCGTTCGCATCGACGGCACACTACAGCCTCTTGGCCGCGTTGGCCCAGAACAATCTGTCGCCCAAGGACGTTACGCTGATCGACCTGCAGCCGCAGGCGATCCTGGCCGCATGGGACCGCGGGGACATCGACGCCGCCTACACCTGGCTGCCGACGCTCGACGACCTCCGCAAGACCGGCAAGGACTTGATCACCAGCCGTCAGCTGGCCAAGGACGGCAAGCCGACGCTCGACCTCGCGGCGGTATCCAACGAGTTCGCCGCCGCGCACCCCGACGTCGTCGACAAGTGGCGCCAGCAGGAGGCGCGTGCGTTGAACACGATCAAGGACGATCCGACTGCCGCCGCCAAGGCCATCGCCGCGGAAATCGGCCTGACACCGGAAGTCGTTGCGGGACAACTGAAGCAGGGTGTCTACCTAACCCCCGACCAGCTGACCACGCCTGAGTGGCTGGGCACCGAGGGCAACCCCGGCAACATCGCGGTCAACTTGCAGAGTGCGTCACAGTTCCTCGCCGACCAGAAGCAGATTCCCGCGGCCGCATCCTTGAAGACGTTCCAGGACGCGATCTACACGAAGGGACTCCCGGGTGCCCTCAAACAGTGACCCCTCAAACAGTGACGACACGCATGACGGGCTGAAGATTCGCAGCGTCGAGCATCGGTACGGCCAGGGCAGGGATCAGGTAACTGCCCTTGGCCCAGTCGATCTCGACGTGGAGCCAGGAGCCTTCCTGGTGCTCGTCGGGGCATCGGGCTGCGGTAAGAGCACGCTGCTGCGGCTGATCGCCGGCTTCGAGGAGCCGACCGAGGGTGAGGTCAGGGTGTCGGGCGATTCGCCGACGCCGGGTGTCACAGCAGGGGTCGTCTTCCAACAACCGCGGCTGTTCCCGTGGCGCACGGTCGGCGGAAACGTCGACCTGGCACTGAAATACGCCAACGTGCCTCGCGACCGCCGGAGCGCCAGGCGCGACGAACTGTTGGAGCGCGTCGGACTCGAGGGCACGGCGGACCGCAAGATCTGGGAGATCAGCGGCGGCCAGCAGCAGCGGGTGGCGATCGCGAGGGCGCTGGCGGCCGAGACCCCGCTGTTCCTTCTCGACGAGCCGTTCGCGGCGTTGGACGCGCTCACCAGGGAGCGTCTGCAGGAGGACGTGCGTCAGGTGAGCGCGGAATCGGGCCGCACGACGGTCTTCGTCACGCACAGCGCCGACGAGGCAGCGTTCCTCGGCTCGCGGATCGTGGTGCTGACCCGTCGACCGGGCAAGGTTGCGTTGGATCTTCCCGTCGACCTGCCACGTACGGGTGTCGACGCCGACGAGTTGCGGCGCTCACCTGAGTACACCCGGCTACGCGCCGAGGTCGGCAAGGCCGTCAAGGCTGCTGCGGCCTGAGAGCGGGTTTCGCCTGCTTACACCGGGGGGTAGGACGGCGGCGGGTAGACGCCGCGCAGGCCCCAGCCCAACGCGTTGAAGAAGTACTCGATCTCGTCACTGGCGTCGTAGTCAGGATTCGGGTCCACAAGTACCTCCAAGCCGGGCATGGTTTGACGTGAGTCTATGCCCTACCACCCCGGCGTGGCCACGGGTCTTAAGCGATTGCATAAACTGGCCAACCAGTTGATTGGTCCACGGACCACGAGCCCGCCTACATATAGTGAGTCGCCATGTCCACCACTGAATCGCCGCCGAACGGGATGTCCCGGCGCGAGGAACTGCTGTCGGTCGCCACGAAGCTGTTCGCCGCGCGCGGTTACCACGGCACCAGGATGGACGACGTCGCCGACGCGGTCGGTCTGAACAAGGCGACGGTCTACCACTACTACGCGAGCAAGTCGCTGATCCTCTACGACATCTACAAGAGCGCCGCCGACTTCACCGTCGCCGCACTGCACGACGATCCGACGGCGTCGGCCCGCGAGACCATCTACCACTTCACCCGGCGGCTCCTCGTCGGCATCGCCAGCGACATCGAGCGCGCGGCGGTCTACTTCCAGGAGGGGCCCTACATCACGGAGTGGTTCACCGAGGATCAGGTGGCCTACATCCGCACGGCTGAGGCGACGGTCTACGAGCACGTCCGCGACGTCATCGACCGCGGCATCGCCAGTGGCGAGTTCTACGACTGCGACTCGCACGTCCTCGCCCTTGGCTACATCGGCATGACGTTGGGTGCCTATCGGTGGCTGCGGCCGCACGGCAGGCGCAGCGCGCAGGAGATCGCCGTGGAATTCAGTACGGCTCTGCTTCGAGGGCTGATTCGCGACGAAGCCGTCCGCGCCGAGACGCCGCTCGGAATCGACGCCATCTCGTCGAAGCCATGAAGTCGACGGTGTTGTCGCGCCGCGACCTCGACTTTCTGCTGTACGAGTGGCTGCGCGTCGACGAACTCACCAAGCGGGCGCGCTTCGCCGACCACTCGCGCGAGACGTTCGACGGGGTCCTCGACCTGTGCGAACAGCTCGCCACCAGATACTTCGCACCGCACAACAAGAAGAGCGACGCGAACGAGCCCACCTTCGACGGCGAGCGCGTCACGGTCATCGGTGAGGTCAAGGAGGCGATCGACGCCTTCGCCGAGGCTGACCTACTGAGCATGAGCATGGACCACGAACTCGGCGGCGCGCAGCTGCCGGTGAGCGTGGCGCAGGCGGGCTTCGCCTGGATGTCGGCGGCCAACGTGAGCACGTCGGGCTACCTGATGCTGACCATCGCCAACGCGAACCTGGTGAGCAAGTTCGGCACCGACGAGCAGATCGAGACCTTCGTCAAACCGATGCTCGCAGGCAAATTCACCGGAACGATGGCCCTGTCGGAGACGCAGGCCGGCTCGTCGCTCGCCGACATCCTCACGCGCGCCGAACCGTGTCCAACGTCGGGAGCCGACGGCACCTATCGCCTGACCGGGTCGAAGATGTGGATCTCCGGCGCCGAACACGAACTCAGCGAGAACATCGTCAACCTGGTGCTTGCGAAGATTCCCGGTGGCCCCGCGGGCACCAAGGGCATCTCGCTGTTCATCGTTCCGAAGTACCTGGCCGACGGCACTCGCAACGGGATATCGATCGCAGGCCTCAATCACAAGATGGGCCAACGCGGTATCACCAACACGGTGCTGAATCTCGACGGCGCGGTGGGGTACCTGCTCGGAGAACCGCACCGCGGGCTGAGCTACATGTTCCACATGATGAACGAGGCTCGGCTCGGCGTCGGGATGGGCGCGGTGGCGCTGGGCTACACCGGCTATTTGAAGTCGCTGGAGTACGCGCGCGAGCGTCCCCAGGGTAGGCCGCTGTCAGCGAAGGACCCCTCGGCACCGCAGATCCCCATCATCGAGCATGCTGACGTCAAGCGAATGTTGTTGGCGCAGAAGGCTTATGTCGAAGGTGGTCTGGCACTGGCGCTTTACTGCGCGCGGCTGATCGACCTGCTCAACACCGCTGAGTCGCCCGAGGAGGCCGGCCGCATGACCGACCTAGTGGACATCCTGACGCCCGTGGCCAAGGCGTGGCCGTCGCAGTGGTGCCTGGAGGCGAACAACCTGGCGATCCAGGTCCACGGCGGATACGGCTACACCCGCGAGTACGACGTCGAGCAGCACTACCGCGACAACCGACTCAACCCGATACACGAGGGCACCAATGGAATCCAGAGCCTGGATCTGTTGGGCCGCAAGGTAACTCAGCGATCTGGCGCAAGCGTTCGCGAGCTGCAGTCCGTCATCGAGGCGACGGTGGCCTCAGCGAACGCGTCAGGAGGAGAAGCGGCCGAACTCGCTGCGGCGTTGTCGTCGTCCTGGGCGCGACTCGTGTCGGTGACCACGAGCATGTTGGGATCAGGCGACGTCGAGCTCGCGATGGCCAACAGCGCCGTCTACCTGGAAGCCTTCGGTCACATCGTGATCGCGTGGATGTGGCTGGAGCAGTTCGTGGCGGCAGACGGCCGCTCGGGCGACTTCTACGACGGAAAGCGCCAGGCCGCCCGATTCTTCTTCCGCTACGAGCTCCCCAAGACGGCCCCGCAACTGGATCTGCTGGAGAGTCTGGACCGCACCACGCTCGACATGCGTGACGGCTGGTTCTAGGAAGTAATCCACAGGCCCGTTTTGGGGTCTTGACACGTCACCGTTTCCCGATGGCAGTATCGAACGCATATTCGATTGGGGAGGTGAGGGCATGTTTGACCTGCAGGAAGTGGCTGCGCTTCAGTCACGACTGCAGACTGCCGTCGTCGAGCTGGCCGAGCTGCCGTTGGCCGAACTACCTGCCGAGGTCACCGATGCGGTACTGGCCACTCTCGAAACCACGGAACGGCAGTTGCAGGCCACCGGATTCGAGGCGATCAACGCGCTGCGTGCCGACTACCCGGCGAGAAGCCGTCGACTGCGCGATCACCTGGCGAACATGCTGCACCTATCTGCCAGCGAAGCCGACATGCGCATTGCCACGGCCGCGGACTTGTCCGGCCCGAGGTCGACCTTGCCCGAGACCGCGGCTGCTCTACGGCATGGGCTGATCGGGAAGGAGCACGTCCGGATCATCCGCGACACCGTGGCCAAGCTGCCTGACACGGCCACCACCGAGGAGCGAGCACACCTCGATCTGGAGCTGGCCGCCGTCGCGGTCGCCGAGCGACCCGAAGTCCTTCGTCGGGAAGCTGCCCTGATGCTGGCCGATTACGACGCCACCCACGGCGATCCCGCCACCCGCGAACGCACGCGTGCGGCCCGACGCGAATTCGTCATGGGCCCTCAAGACGCCGACGGGATGCGCCGTGGCCGGTTCTGCCTCGACCCCGAGGCAGGCGCCTACCTGGAAATCCTGCTTGCCAAACTGGGCCGCCCGGGCATGTGCAACGCCGCCGATGACCTTCCCACCGTCGACGGTGACCCCGATCCCGGTGCGGCCGCCACCGACACCCGCAGCACCGGACAACGCAACCACGACGCCATCAAGACCGCCATGCGCGCACTCCTGATGTCGGGGAAGCTAGGCCAGCACCGCGGCCTGCCGGTGAGCGTGATCGTGACCATGACCCTCGATCAACTCGAAAGGGCCTCGGGGGTCGCGATCACCGGCGGCGGCTCCACGGTCCCCGCCGAGGTCGCCATCCGGATGGCCGCACACGCCCGCCACTACCTCTATCTCTACGACGAAAAATCCGGAAGGCCGTTGTTCCTGGGCCGTTCGCAACGCCTGGCGTCTGCCGATCAACGCATCGTGCTGCACGCGATGGACGGCGGCTGCACCATGCCCGGTTGCGACCAACCCGCCTACAACTGCGAAGTCGGCCACCTCATCGACTGGCACCCTGATGGCACCACCGACATCGACCGCCTCACCCTCAATTGCCAAGACGCCAACCTGTCGACCGGCCCCACCGACGAGCAGTGGCAGGCTCGCCGCCGCTACGACGAACAATCGCTAGGCCAAACCCTTTGGTATCCGCCAAAATCCGTTGACCCAAGCCGGCAGCCGCGCATCAACAACTACCACCGTCGCACCAAACCACCGTCCGAACCCGACGCCGCGTAGACGCTTTTTACGCGTTTGAGGGGAGATCTGCCGCGCCGGCCATGCCAGCGCCGGTCATACTAGCGCCGGTCATACCAGCGCCGGCCTTACCGCCGCGCCTGCCAGACTGCTGGCATGGCTAGCCCCGACGAGCGCTCGCTCACCAGCCGTGACTTCCCGGTGCATTGGCCGGTGCTGACCCGGTGGACCGACAACGACATGTTCGGGCACCTCAACAACGCGGTGTACTACGAGCTGTTCGACACTGCGATCAACGCGTGGATCAACACCTCCGCCGACGTCGATCCCATGACGGCGCCGTGGTTGGGCGTGGTGGCGGAGTCCGGGTGCCGCTACTACGCAGAACTGCAGTTCCCCGACCCCTTGGTGGTCGGGTTGGCCGTCACCCGGCTGGGCACCAGCAGCGTGACGTATCGGACGGCGCTGTTCGCGTCTGCAGAAGACTCGGCCGCAGCGGTGGGTCATTGGGTGCACGTCTACGTGGACCGCGTGACCAGGCGGCCCGTACCGATCCCGGAAGCCATTCGTTCGCTGCTCGCTACTGCGCAGGCTTGACCGAGCTAGAGATTGTCGAGCTACAGATTGTCGAGCTACAGATTGTCGAGCTACAGATTCTCGTCGAGCCAGTCCGAAATGGCTGCGACGGCATCGCGAAAGAAGATCCCGTAGGGCCGGTCGGCGACGTACCCGATGTGCGGCGTGGCTAGCACGTTGGCCATCGTGCGCAACGGATGCCCTGCAGGAAGCGGCTCCGTGTCGAAGACGTCGAGACCCGCTCCGGCGATGGACCCAGACCGCAGCGCCTCGATGAGGGCCTGCTCCTCGACGATCGGTCCGCGAGACGTATTGATCAGCAGCGCAGACGGTTTCATGGCGGCGAGCTCGGCAGCACCGACCAGGCCGCGCGTGCGCTCGCTCAGCTTGAGGTGAACCGTCACGACGTCGGCGGCCGCGAAGAACTCCTCACGAGGCAGCCACCGCGCGCCTGCGTCCTCCGCCGCCTCTGCGGTCAGGTTCTGGCTCCACGCCACGACGTCCATCCCGAACGCGGCTCCTATTCGCGCCACTCGCGCGCCGATCCGGCCGAGCCCGAGCACCCCGAGCACCCGACGGTCGAGTTCGCGGCCCACCGACGTTTGCCAACCCCCGTCGGCGATGGAACGCCGTTCCTCGACGAGGTGGCGCGCCGTGCCAAGGATCAGCGCCCAGGTCAGCTCGATCGTCGATGCGACCGTGCCGCCGGTGGTCCCGACGTGGATACCCCGCTCCTCGGCGGCGGCCATGTCGATGGAGGCATTGAACGGCCCGGTGGAGGCGATCATCCGCAGCCGGGGGAGACGTTCGATAACGTTGCGCGGCAAGGGAGTTCGCTCACGCATCACGAACACGACGTCGAAGGGGGCCAAACGGGCCACCACGTCGTCTGCGTCGGCTACGTGGTCTGTGAACACCGTGACGTCGGCCCGCGACGTGACGGGCTCCCAGTCTGCCATCGTCATCGCGACGCTCTGGTAGTCGTCCAGTACCGCCACCTGCACGCGTGTGCTCATCGGATCCTCCCGGTCGATATGCTCGCCCGATGCCGATCGTAAGCAAGACCGTCGAAGTCGAGGCCTCTGCCGAAACGATCCTGGCGATCGTCGCCGATTTCGAGGCGTACCCGCTGTGGAACGAAGAGGTGAAGGGTGTCTGGGTCCTCGCCCATTATGACGACGGCCGCCCGAGTCAACTGCGCCTCGACGCGTCCGTCGGCGGCTTCGACGTCACCTACGTCCAAGCCATCTACTACCCGAGCGAGAACCAGATTCAGACGGTGATGCAGCAGGGCGACCTGTTTTCCAAGCAGGAACAGCTGTTCGCGGTCGTCGCGATGGGACCGACGACGCTCCTCACCGTCGATCTGGACGTCGAGGTGACGATGCCGGTGCCCAAGCCGATGGTGAAGAAGATGGTCAACGACGCGCTCGACCACCTGGCCGACAACTTGAAGAAGCGCGCCGAAACGTTGGCCGCCAACCCTGGAGCCTGACGGCTACTTCCCCTGATGGCTACTTCCCCAGACGGCTACTTCCCCAGACGGCTACTTCCCCTGACGGCTACTTCCACAGTCCCAATTCGTCGAGGCGGGCGGTGAGCCGCCGCGCACCGTCGACGAACTGATCGCGTGTCACCCGTACGACCGTGTCGACGTCGCGGCGGCGCAGCGCGGCGATGAGGTCGCGCCGGTTGGCCACGACATACGCACCCCAGTGTGGATCGTCGGCGTAGAGGAACGGGGGCAGGTATCGCGCCGCGTGCAAGAGGAACCAGGCGAGCTTGATACGGCCCGAGGATTGGTTGAGGGCGCGATGGAAGGCGAACTCGGCGGGGACGACGGCCGCCGAATCGCGACGGTCTATAGCCTCGGCCACGTCGGTCGCCAGCCGTTCCAGTTCGTCGATCTCGTCATCGGTGATGCGTTCGGCGGCCGATCTCGCGAGCTGCTCTGCGATGGTCGCCTGCAACCAGAAGATGTCCTCGATGTCGCCGCGGTTGAACGGTGAGACGACGTGCCCGCGATTCGGCTCCAGCTGAACCATGCCCTCGCCGCGCAACGTCCGCAGAGCCTCGCGCACCGGGGTGATGCTCACGCCGAGCGACGCTGCGGTCTCGTCGAGCCGGATGAACTCACCCGGCCTCAGTGTGCCGGACATGATGCCTGCTCGCAGGTGCGCGGCCACCTCGTCGGAGAGTTGTTCGCGACGGACCCCACGGGCAGAAGTACGCCCTGTGGTTGGCAGGGTTCTGGCGGGTGCGTTCACCGCGGAAAGTCCCCCGTCGTCTCTTGACACTGTTCTCGTCTAGGCGCGATCCGTGCATGTGGCATGGGGTTGTCCCCGCACCCCCGAAGCCATAGTGTGACCGCCAGCACCCATGTTTGATCAAATGTCATCCTTGCGCAACCGCACCAGGAATCCCGGGAGTATCAGCCGTTGACTTCATCGCCGTCGCCTGTCGAACAGCCGTATCTGGCCCGTCGGCAGAACTGGACGACACAGCTGGCCCGGCACGCGTTGATGCAGCCCAACGCAACCGCTCTGCGGTTTCTCGGCCATACGACGACATGGGCTGAACTGGACCGTCGCGTCACGGCCCTCGCGGGCGCTTTGAGAAGGCGCGGCGTGAAATTCGGCGACCGTGTACTGGTCCTGATGCTCAACCGCACCGAGTTCATCGAGACAGTCCTCGCGGCGAATCTTCTCGGCGCCATCGCCGTACCAGTCAACTTCAGGATGACGCCGTCGGAGATCGCCTACCTCGTCGGCGATTGCCAGGCCCGCGTCGTCGTCACCGAAACGGTGCTCGCGGGGGTGGCCACGGCCGTGCGCGGTCTCGACCCGACGCTGGCAGACGTCGTCGTGGCGGGCGGCGCCTCGGAAGACGAGATGCTCGGCTACGAGGACCTGATCTCGGAGGACCTGATCTCGGAGGACCTGACCTCGCAGGACGGGCCCGCGTTCGAGCCCGTCGACATCCCTAACGACTCCCCGGCGCTGATCATGTACACGTCGGGCACCACAGGCAGACCAAAGGGCGCGGTGCTGACCCACGTGAACCTCGCCGGGCAAGCGATGACGTTCCTCTTTACCAATGGCGCCGACCTCAACAACGACATCGGATTCATCGGGGTGCCGCTGTTCCACATCGCGGGCATCGGCAACACCATCGTGGGTCTGCTGCTTGGCAGGCCGACGGTCGTCTACCCGCTCGGCGCGTTCGATCCCGGCGCGCTCCTCGACGTTCTGGCGAAGGAGCACGTCACCGGCATCTTCCTGGTTCCGGCGCAGTGGCAGGCCGTCTGCGCCGCGCAACGGGCCAACCCGCGAGAGCTGAAACTGCGGGTGCTGTCCTGGGGCGCCGCCCCCGCGTCGGACACGCTTCTCCGCCAGATGGCGGAGACCTTCCCAGGCACCCAGATCCTCGCCGCGTTCGGCCAGACGGAGATGTCGCCGGTCACCTGCATGCTCCTCGGCGAGGACGCCATCCGGAAACTCGGCTCCGTAGGGAAGGTCATCCCCACGGTCACCGCGCGCGTCGTGGACGACGAGATGAACGATGTGCCCGTCGGCGACGTAGGAGAGATTGTGTACCGCGCGCCGACGCTGATGGCTGGCTACTGGAACAACCCGGAGGCCACCGCCGAGGCCTTCGCAGGTGGCTGGTTTCACTCGGGCGACCTCGTTCGCCTGGACGACGAAGGCTATGTCTGGGTCGTCGACCGCAAGAAGGACATGATCATCTCGGGCGGGGAGAACATCTACTGCGCCGAAGTCGAGAACGTCCTCGCGGGCCACCCGAACATTGCGGAGGTCGCGGTGATCGGTAGGCGCCACGAGACGTGGGGCGAGGTTCCGGTCGCAATCATTGCGTTGGCCGCCCCGGCGCCGACGAACATCGTATTGTCAGACCTCGACGACTTTCTTAAGGAACGATTAGCCAGGTATAAGCATCCGAAGGCGTTGGAGATCGTCGACGCGTTGCCACGCAATCCGGCTGGCAAGGTGCTGAAGACGGAACTGAGGTCGAGGTTCGGCACCCCCGATCCCATTGACGCGAACGAAAGTTCTTCTGCCTCAACGGTTTCTGCCGGGATCGGGAAGGTTTGACCGATGGAAGAAGGCACGCAGGCCGTTATCGGCTCAATCCGGCAGATGGAGTGCACGCCTGTCAGGCGATCGGGTACAGTCCTGTGGTCCGTCTTACTACCCGCGAGTAGTGAGACGAACATCACACACTGGGTGCTGGGGCAAGGAGGGTGCGTGCGCCACTACATGCCGCTGCGCGAGAGCGAGTTTGCCGAGGCTCATCGGTGACCGCGTCGAATGGCACACTGGTCAGTTACATACGCGACCAGATCGAGAAGCCGCTAGCCACGGTCGGTGGCTTCTTCAAGATGTGCGTGTTGACGTTCAAAGCGCTCGTGACCAGGCCGTTTCAGTGGAAGGAATTCATCCTCCAGGCGTGGTTCCTGGTGCGGGTGGCATTCCTGCCCACCATCGCGGTCGCGATTCCGCTGACCGTCCTCATCATCTTTACGTTGAACATCCTGCTCGCCGAGTTCGGCGCTGCCGACGTCTCTGGCGCTGGCGCGGCCCTCGGCGCGGTCACCCAACTGGGTCCGCTGGTGACGGTTCTCGTCGTCGCAGGCGCTGGCTCGACGGCCATCTGCGCCGACTTGGGGGCTCGCACGGTCCGAGAAGAGATCGACGCGCTAGAGGTTCTCGGCATCGACCCGATCGAACGCCTCGTCGTTCCCCGCGTCGTCGCGTCCACGTTCGTCGCTTTGCTGTTGAACGGCGCGGTGATCATCATCGGCCTCGTCGGCGGCTTCTTCTTCGGCGTCTACATACAAAACGTGTCGGCGGGTGCGTACGTCTCGACGCTGACGTTGCTCACCGGATTTCCCGAGGTGATGATCTCGGTGATCAAGTCAACGATCTTCGGGCTCATCGCCGGTCTGGTCGCCTGCTACCGCGGGTTGACCGTCGCGGGCGGCAGCAAGGGCGTCGGCACCGCGGTGAACGAAACGCTGGTGCTCTGCGTCGTCGCGCTGTTCGCGGTCAACGTGGTGCTCACGACGATCGGCGTCAAGTTCGGGACGGGAGGCTGACGTGGCAACAGAAGCCGTTGTTCGGTCACGCTTTCCGCGCGCGTTTGGGCGCACCGCAGAGCTCGCGGGGGCACCAGCGCGGTTCCTCGACAGCGTCGGGCACGTCGCCTGGTTCGTCGTGCAGGCGGTGGGCAACATCCCGCACGCCTTCAAGAACTACCGCAGGGAGATGCTCCGGCTGATCGCCGAGATCGGCATGGGGACCGGCGCGATGGCCGTCATCGGCGGCACCGTCGCGATCATCGGGTTCGTCACCCTGTCCGCGGGTTCGCTCATCGCCATCCAGGGCTTCGCGTCGCTGGGCAACATCGGCGTCGCGGCCTTCACCGGGTTCTTCGCGGCACTGGCGAACATCCGCGTCGTCGCTCCGGTCGTGACTGGGCAGGCACTGGCCGCGACCGTTGGAGCCGGCGCGACGGCCGAGCTCGGCGCCATGCGCATCAGTGAGGAAGTCGACGCGCTAGAGGTGATGGGCGTCAAGTCGATCTCATTCCTCGTCTCCACCCGCATCATGGCGGGCACCGTGGTCATCATCCCGCTGTACGCGATGGCGATCCTCTTGTCGTTCTTGTCGGCAGAACTCGTCACCACGGTCTTCTATGCGCAGTCGACGGGTACCTACGAGCACTACTTCCACACGTTCCTTCGGGTCGACGACGTGTTCTGGTCGTTCCTCGAGGTCATCTTCATGTCGATGGTCGTGATGCTGAACCACTGCTACTTCGGCTACTACGCCAGCGGCGGTGCCGTCGGCGTCGGCGAGGCGGTGGGGCGCTCGATGCGCGCATCGCTGATCGTCATCGTGTTGGTCGTCCTCTTGGCATCGTTGGCGCTGTACGGCACCGACCCGAACTTCAACCTGACGGTGTAGCGGTATGACGAGACCCGATCAGCGGCAGCTTCCGCTCAACAAGGCCAAGACGCCGCCATACAAGCTCGCGGGCCTCGTGCTGCTACTCGTCACGGCCTTGGTGCTCGTGGCGACCTGGATGCAGTTCCGCGGCGACTTCGAGAAGAAGACCGACCTGACGCTGATCGCGGCGCGGTCGGGCCTGTCGATGGATCCCGGTTCGAAGGTCACCTTCAACGGCGTGCCGATCGGCCGCCTGAAGTCCGTCGACGCGATCACCGTCGGCGACGAGTCCAAGGCCAAGCTCACTTTGGCCGTCGATCCGAAGTACATGGATCTGCTGCCACAGAACGTCGACGCCCGCCTGCGCGCGACGACGGTCTTCGGCAACAAGTACGTATCGTTCGTCTCCCCTCCCGATCCGTCCCCGACGCGGTTGACGAGCAAGGACGTGATCGACGCGACCGAGGTCACCACCGAGTTCAACACCTTGTTCGAGACGATCACCCAGATCTCCGAGCAGGTGGATCCCGTCAAGCTGAACCAGACGCTCACTGCGACCGCGCAGGCACTCGACGGGCTCGGCAACAAGTTCGGTCAGTCACTGGTCGACGGCAACAACATCCTTGGCAACCTCAACCCCCGGATGGGCCAGATCCGTAGTGACGTCCAGGGTTTCGCGAACCTGGCCGACGTCTACGCGAGTGCGGCGCCCAACCTCTTCGACGGACTCGACCACGCGGTGACGACCGTCCGCACGCTCAACGAGCAACGCGGGAACCTGGACCAGGCACTGATGTCCTCGGTCGGGTTCGGGAACACGGCGGCCGACAGCTTCGAGCGGGGTGGCCCCTACCTAGTGCGGGGTGCCAAGGACCTACTCACCACGTCGGCTCTGCTCGACGAGTACAGCCCCGCGCTGTTCTGCACGATCCGCAACTACTACAACGTCGCTCCGAAGCTCGCAGGCTCACTCGGCGGCAATGGCTACTCGTTGCTGACACACTCCGAAATCCTGGGTGCCGGCAACCCGTACGTCTATCCGGACAATCTGCCGCGCGTCAACGCCCGGGGTGGCCCCGAGGGTAGGCCCGGCTGCTGGCAGCCCATCACCAGGGATCTGTGGCCGCAGCCCTACCTCGTGATGGACACGGGCGCATCCCTAGCTCCGTACAACCACCTCGAGGTTGCTCAGCCGTTCTTGACCGAATACGTCTGGGGTCGTCAAATCGGGGAGAACACGATCAACCCATGAGCATCAAGGGCACGGCACTCAAACTCGGGATCTTCTCTCTGATCCTGCTGACGTTCACGGCGATGATCTTCATCGTGTTCGGCCAGTTCCGCTTCAACCGGAGCAACGACTACTCCGCGGTGTTCACGAACGTCAGTGGGTTGCGCTCCGGGCAGTTCGTCCGCGCCGCGGGCGTCGAGGTCGGCAAGGTCTCCAGCGTCGAATTGATCGATGGCGGCCAGCACGCGAAGGTCAACTTCACCGTCAACAAGGACGTCCCGCTGTTCCAGGAGACGACGGCGGCGGTGCGCTACCTGGATCTGATCGGCAACCGTTACCTGGAACTGGAGCGTGGGGCCAGTGACGCCCAGCTCCCCGTTGGCAGCACCATTCCGGTCAACCGGACCCAGCCGGCGCTCGACCTCGACGCACTCGTCGGCGGATTCCGGCCGTTGTTCCGGTCTCTGGACCCCGACAAGGTCAACAACATCTCGCAGTCGCTGATCACGATCTTCCAGGGCCAGGGCGGCACCATCAACGACATCCTCGACCAGACCGCTTCGCTCACGTCGAGCATCGCCGATCAGGATCAGGCGATCGGCGAGGTCATCAAGAACCTGAACACCGTTCTCGACACCACCGTGAAGCACCAGCAACAGTTCGACGAGACGCTGAACAACTTCGAGTCGCTGATCACGGCACTGAAGAACAAGGCCGATCCGATCGCGAACGACTTCGCCAACATCAGCAACGTCGCGGGATCGCTGAGCGACCTGCTCGCCGACAACCGGCCGCTACTCAAGCCCACACTCGGATACCTGGAAGTGACGCAGCAGCCGCTGATCGACCAGAAGGAACAACTCAACGACATCATCACCCAGATCCCGCAGGCGTTGAAGGTCATCGGCCGCGCAGGCGGCATCTACGGCGACTTCTTCAACTTCTACCTCTGCGACATAACGATCAAGCTCAACGGATTGCAACCGGGCGGCCCAGTTCGAAACGTGAAGATCACGTCGCAGCCGTCGGGGAGGTGCGCGCCGAAGTGAGAACAATCCAAGGTTCGGACAGGCCCCGTAAGGGCTTGATGGGCGTCATCGTCGTGTTGCTCGTCATCGCGGTCGGCGGCACGTTCACCAACGCACCGCAAATCTTCGCGACCCCCGAGTACTTCGGTCAGTTCGCCGACACCGGCGGCCTGAGCGTCGGAGACAAGGTGCGCATCGCAGGCGTCGACGTCGGCCTCGTCAAGAGCATGGACATCGACCGTGACCAGGTGAAGATCGGCTTCACCCTCGGGAGCACGACCATCGGCAGCGAGAGCCGCGCGATGATCCGCACCGACACGGTCCTCGGACGCAAGAACATCGAGATCGAGCCAAAGGGCAGCAAGACGTTGCCGCCACGAGGCGTTCTCCCGCTGGGCCAGACGTCGACGCCCTACCAGATCTACGACGCGTTCCTCGACGTGACGAGGAACGCGCAGGGCTGGGACACGAAGTCTGTGAAGCAAGCCCTCGACGTGCTCTCGGATACGGCAAGGGAGACCTCGCCACACTTGAGCGCCGCACTCGATGGCGTCGCGCGCTTCTCCGAGACCATCGGAAAACGCGACGAACAAGTCAAGCAACTGCTGGCCAACGCCAACAAGATCGCCACGATCCTCGGTGACCGCAGCACGCAGATCAACACGCTATTGGTGAATGCCCAGACGCTGCTCGCGGCTGCGAACGAGCGGAGCCAGGCGATCGGCGCCCTGCTCGGCCGCATCACCGAGGTCTCGGCCCAGGTGACCGGTTTCATCGACGAGAATCCGAACCTCAACCACGTGCTGGAGCAGTTGAAGACGGTTAGCGACATCCTCGTCAAGCGCAAGAACGACCTCGCCGAAACCCTCGTCGTTGCAGGCAAGTTCATCATCTCGCTCGCCGAGTCATTGGCGTCGGGCCCGTACTTCAAGTCGATGGTGGTCAACCTTCTGCCGTACCAAATAATCCAGCCGTTCGTCGACGCCGCGTTCAAGAAGCGTGGCATCGATCCCGAGCAGTTCTGGCGCAGTGCGGGGTTGCCCGAGTTCCGGTTCCCTGACCCGAACGGTCGGCGGTTCGAAAACGGTGCGCCGCCGCCGGCCCCGACTGTGCTGGAAGGCACGCCAGAGTTCCCTGGACCTGCCGTGATCGCCGGATCGCCGTGCTCGTACACGGCTGGGCCGGATGCGCTACCGACGCCCGCGGATCCGCTGCCATGCGCGCACACCAGCGTTGGGCCGTTCGGCGACAACCCGTATGGGGCCAACTACCCGCAGGGCTTGCCCGGCGTAGTCAACGCACCGCCGAATCCGAACGCGGTCATCTCCAACGGCGTGCCCGCAGCGGCCGTCCCAGGCGAGTTGCCGCCCGACGTGGCAGGCGTTCCGCCGCCCGCCGCGGTGCCCGGTCCGATCGGCGCCCGCACGGTGCCGTTGGGACCGTTGCCGGGACCGCAAGACCTGACCCCGGCGATCGCGCCCCTGCCACCGGCGCTGACCGGTCCACCGCCGCCGCCAGGACCTGGTCCGGACGCCGGGCCTGCGGGGCAACCTCCGCTGCCTGGCAACCCGCCGTTCCTCCCGCCAGGGTCGCAAGGATAGGGCCGAGACGATGTCGACTATTTACAACATCCGCAACATGAAGGTGCCGAAGCTGAGCCGCACCGCGCTCATCATCGGTGCGCTGGTGATCATCGCGGCCATCCTTCTCGGCTACTTCGGCATGATGCTCTACAAGCGCCTCACCACGACGACTGTCACGGCGTACTTCCCCGAAGTCCTTGCGCTGTATCCGGGCGACAAGGTCCAGATCATGGGCGTCAGCGTTGGCAACATCGACACGATCGAGACCGCTGGCGAGCAGATGAAGGTCACGTTCCACTACGACAACAAGTACAAGGTGCCCGCCAACGCGTCGGCATCGGTGTTGAACCCCAGCCTGGTGGCGTCGCGCGAGATCCAGCTCTCGCCTCCGTATACCGGCGGGCCCGAGATGGAGAACAACGCCGTCATCCCGATCGAACGCACCCAGATTCCGATCGAGTACGACGAGCTGCGCAATGAGGTCACGCGACTCCTTGCCGAGCTGGGACCGACGGACGAGCAGCCGAGGGGCCCGTTCGGCGACATCATCGAGTCGTTCGCCGACGGTCTGCAGGGCAAGGGTGACGAGATCAATCGCACCCTGAAGGGGCTTTCCGATGCCATCACCACCCTCAACCAGGGTCGCGGTGACTTCTTTGGCGTGGTGAAGAGCCTGGCATTGTTCGTCAACGCGCTCTACAAGAGCGACAAGCAATTCGTCGCACTGAACTCCGACCTCGCCAAGTTCACCGGCTTGTTCACTCAGGACGACCAAGAGCTGTCGAATGCGCTGAAGTCCCTGAACCAGGTGATGGGCACTACCCGCGGATTCCTCGACAAGAACGCAGGCGTTCTCACCCAGGACATCAACAACCTGGCGGAGGCGACCACGGCGCTGGTGCAGCCCGATCCGCTCAACGGTCTCGAAACCGGTCTGCACGCCTATCCGAACCTTGCGGCCAACGTCGTCAACGTGAACTCGTCGGCACAGGGTGGCATCGTCGGCCTGCCGGTCATCAACAACTTCGCGAACCCGCTGCAGTTCATGTGCAGCTCGATTCAGGCGGGCAGCCGCCTTGGCTACCAGGATTCGGCTGAGCTCTGCGCGCAGTACCTGGCGCCGATCCTCGACGCGATCAAGTTCAACTTCCTGCCGTTCGGCCAGAACCTGGCCAACACCGCGTTGACCCTGCCCAAGCAAATTTCCTACTCGGAACCGCGGCTGCAGCCGCCGCCGGGATACAAGGACACCACCGTGCCCGGCATCTTCTCGCGCGACACCCTGTTCTCGCACGGCAACCACGAACCGGGTTGGGTCGTGGCGCCCGGCATGCAAGGCGTGCAGGTGCAGCCATTCACCTCCAATATGCTTACGCCCGAATCGCTTTCGGAGTTGATGGGCGGTCCGGACATCGTCGCGCCGCCCGCGCCGCCCGCGTTCGGAGTGAGTGACGGCAGGCTGCCAGGTCCGCCGAACGCGTACAGCGAGAACAACCCGCTGCCTCCGCCGTGGTACCCGCAGCCAGGACCGGTGCCAGGTCCCGCACCCGGTGTCATCGCCGGAGATCCGCTCGGCGCGATCGCGCCTGCGGGTCCGCCCCCGTTGCCCGCCGAAGTCGGAGGCAACTGATGAGAGACATCGACGGGACGCGACTCGGGTTCAAGGGGCGCTGGGGCACGGTGGCTAGACGCGTCGCGGCGGCCTCGGCTGCGCTACTGGTACTGAGCTCGTGCGGCTGGCAGGGCGTCGCGAGCGTGCCGCTGCCGGGCGGGCCTGGCACCGAATCCGGAAGCACCACGATCTACGTTCAGATGCCGGAGACGTTGGCGCTCAACGCAAATAGCCGCGTGCGGGTGGCCGACGTCTTCGTGGGTAGGGTCCGCAACATCGAGCTGAAGAACTGGATCCCGACGCTCACCCTCGACCTGGAGCCGGGCATCAAGCTGCCGGAGAACGTGCTGGCCAAGATCGGCCAGACCAGCCTCCTCGGTTCCCAGCACGTCGAGTTGGTGGATCCGCCGCACCCGTCGCAGCAGCTGCTGAAGAACGGCGACACCGTCCCGCTGAAGAATGCGTCGGCCTACCCGACCATCGAGCGCACGCTCGCGGGCGTCGCAGGCATCCTCACCGGTGGCGGCATCCCGAACCTCGAGGTGATTCAGACCGAGGTCAACAACATCGTGGACGGTCGCGCAGACCAGATCCGTGAGTTCCTCAACAGGCTGGACACCTTCACCGACGAGTTGAACAAGCAGACTCAGGATCTGACGCGGGCGATCAACTCCACCGATCGACTCCTGTCGATCGTGGCCAATCGCAACGAGACGCTGGACCGGGTACTCACCGAGTTCCCGCCGTTCATCAAGCACTTCGACGACACCAAGGATCTGTTCATCAACGCCGTCGAGGCGCTTGGCAGGCTCTCGGCGACGGCCGACGAGACGTTCCGAGGATCGAACGCCAATCTGCACACCAACTTGCAGAACCTGCAGCGCCCGCTCAAGCAGATCACCCGCGCCTCGCCGTACGTCGTCGGCGCGTTGAAGCTGCTTCTGACGGCGCCCTTCAACATCGACAACATCCCGAAGGCGATTCGCGGTGACTACATCAACTTGTCCCTGAACCTCGATGCCACGCTGAGTGCACTGGACAACGGGCTCCTCACCGGAACCGGTATCTCGGGCATGCTGCGCGCCCTTGAGCAGAGTTGGGGTCGCGATCCGGCGACGATGATTCCGGACGTGCGATTCACGCCGAACCCGCATGACGCGCCCGGTGGACCGCTCGTCGAACGGGGGGAGTGAGACATGCTGACTCGTTTCATCAAGATTCAGCTGGTGCTCTTCGGCATCATCACGCTGATCGGGTTGATCATCCTGTCGCTGGTGTACCTGCGTCTACCGACGTATGCCGGGGTGAACATGTACCGGCTCTATGCCGACCTGCCCAGCTCCGCGGGGTTGTACCGGACGGCGAACGTGACCTTCCGCGGCACCACCATCGGCAAGGTGCTCGAAGTCGAGCCCACCGAAAAGGGTGCCCGCGTCACGATGGACATCTACGACCAGTTCAAGGTGCCGGTTGACTCGACGGCGAACGTGCACTCCGTGTCTGCGGTCGGCGAGCAGTTCATCGACCTCGTGTCGCCAGGCAATCCGCCGCAGAACTTCAGCCCCGGCCAGACGATCACCAAGGGTTCGGTGCCGTCGGAGGTTGGCCCCGCGCTGGACGCGGCACAGAAGGGCTTGGCAGCGCTGCCGAAGGAGAAGATCGGCGTCCTGCTCGACGAGGCGTCGAAGGCCGTTGGCGGCCTCGGCCCTGCGCTGCAGCACCTCGTCGACGGGACGTCGGCGATCGCGAAGGACTTCAACGCCAACATCGACGACGTCAACGACATCGTCGAGAACTCGGGACCGATCATCGACAGCCAAGTCGACTCGCGCGACGCCATCGAACGGTGGTCGGCGAACCTGAACACGTTGACGACTCAGTCGGCCGCCCAGGACGCCGCACTGCGTGGCACGCTGCAACAGGCCGCCCCGACAGCCGATCAGCTGAACGACTTGTTCAGTGGAACGCGCGATTCGCTGCCACAGACGTTGGCGAACCTCGAGATCGTCCTCGACATGCTCAAGCGCTACAACAAGAACGTCGAACAGGTACTCGTGATACTCCCGCAGGGCGCAGCCATTGCGCAGGCCGCGTCGATCTTCGCGCCAGAAGCGTTGCTGCACTTCGGTCTTGGCATCAACGTGCCGCCGCCGTGCCTCACCGGATTCCTTCCGCCGTCGGAGTGGCGGGCACCCGCGGACACCACGACCGCGCCGCTGCCGGACGGTCTGTATTGCAAGATTCCAAAGGATGCACAAAATGTGGTCCGCGGCGCGCGCAACTACCCGTGCGCGGACGTATCAGGCAAGCGTGCTGCGACTCCTAAGGAGTGCCGTAGCAACGAGCCGTACGAGCCCTTGGGAACCAACCCGTGGTACGGCGATCCGAACCAGATCCTGACCTGCCCGGCGCCGGCGGCTCGCTGCGACCAACCCGTCAAGCCCGGGTACGTGATACCGGGACAGTCGGTGAACACGGGACTTAATCCGCTGCCAGCAAGCATGCTGCCGCCGCCCGAGACGAACGCTCCGAGGAGCGATCCGTTGACGGCGCCCGGCCAGGGCACGGTCGCGTGCAGTGGACAGCAGCCCAATCCGTGCATCTACACTCCGGCAGAGGGTCCGCCAGTGGCGACGTACAGCCCGACCAGTGGCGAGGTCACCGGACCCGGCGGCGTGAAGTACACCGTCACCAACTCGAGTAACCCAGGAGACGACGGATGGAAGGAGATGCTGGCACCCGCCAGCTGAACCTCACCGATGATCCCGCACCAGAACAGTCGATAGATCCTTCAGCATCGGACGAAGACGCTTCGTCCCTGACCGAGCAGTCGGCCGAAGAGTCCCAAGACGACACGGTTTCGGACGACACGGTTTCGGACGAGACGGTTTCAGACGAGACGGTTTCAGACGGCCCTGTCTTGGATGACACGGTTTCGGATGGCTTGGTTTCAGATGGCCTGGTTTCGGATGGCCCGGTCGGGGCCGTGGACGAAAGGCGTCCCACTCGCATCGGGCGCGGGTGGGCGATCGGCGTGGCAGCCGTTCTCGTCGTGCTGGCTGCGGCGACCGGCGTCGGCGGCTACCTGGCCATGAAGTCGCATCGGGAGAACGAGGCGGTGGCGACGGCCGAGGCTGCGGCCGTACAGGCTGCGAAGGATTGCGTAACCGCCACCCAGGCCCCCGACACCTCCGCGATGGCCGCTAGCCAGACCAAGATCATCGAATGCGCAACCGGCGACTTCGGCGCTCAGGCCACCCTGTACAGCGGAATTCTGCTTGACGCCTACCAGGCAGCCAATGCCAAGGTGGCGGTGTCGGAGATGCGCGCAGCGGTCGAGAAGCACTACGACGACGGTGCGATGGACGTGCTCGTCGCCGTTCGCGTGAAGGTGACGAACTCCCAAGTCGCCGATCAGGAGCAGGGTTACCGACTGCGGGTCAGGATGGCACCGGCCGACGGCACGTACAAGGTGGACAAGCTCGACCAGGTTGCGTCGTGACGGCTGTGCTTGGCGCGAAGAAGGATCTCGAGAAGGACCAGAAGAAGGAACAGCGCGATGAGCCGGCCAAGGAGGTAGCGACCGCCGCCGCTGATGGTTCGTCGGCCAACCCGCTGGCCTCGTGGCAAGCACGCGCAGGTGCGCTCGCGGTGGACGTGGTACCAGGTCTAGCGGTGGCAGCGAGCCTGACACTGCTGGCGATGGGGACGGAGATGTACGGCGCAGCCTGGTGGGCTTACGTGGTTGCGGCGGCATTGACCGTCGTGGCGATGGCCGTCAACAGGTGGTTGATCCCGTCGGTGTCGGGTTGGACGGTGGGCCGTTCCGCGGTCGCAATCCGCGTGGTGCACAGGCGCGACGGGGCCATGGCCGGAGTCTTGCGACTGTTCCTGCGAGACGTCGCGCATCTGCTCGACACCGTCGCGCTGGCCGTCGGTTGGCTGTGGCCGCTGTGGGACTCGCGTCGTCGAACCTTTGCCGATCTCTTGTTGCGGACCGAGGTGTGGTCCGTCGAGCCGCCGGAACGCAATGAGCGTCGGCGCGCTGGTGTCGTATTCGTGGTGGCGACGCTGCTGTGTGCAGGCCTCGCAGGACTCGGCTACCTCGGCACCTTCCGACACGACCAGGCCGTCGACCGGACGCACGCGGAGATCGCGGAGCAGGGGCCGCGCATCGTCGAGCAGATGCTGAGTTACTCGGTCGACACGCTCAAGGCCGACTTCGCCCACGCGCAAACGCTCGTCACGGATTCCTACCGTCCGCAGTTGGTGGCCCAGCAGGATGCCGTCGCCAAGGCAGGCGCCACCACGAACGACTACTGGGCCGTCAGCAGCGCAGTGCTCTCCGCCGAGGAGAATCAGGCGTCGATGTTGCTTGCGATGCAGGGACAACGGGGCAACGACGCAAAGAACCTCAAGTTCATCACCGCGACGCTGCGGGTCGACTTCAAGAAGTCGAGCGACGCCAAGTGGCAGATCGAGAATCTGACGGTGTTGAAGAGGCCACTGGCGGGCGGGGGCGGCTGATGAGTAGCTCCGTGTCAAGCGGCGCTGGCGCGACGAAGAGAGTGCGCTGATGAGCGCTGGCGCGAAGAAGAGAGTGCGCTGATGAGCGCTTGCGCGAAGAAGAGAGTGCGCTGATGAGTCCGCGGCGCAGAATCGACCCATCGGAGCGTGACTACTTCACGTTCACTCCCGACCCGCCACGCCAACGGCGGTGGGGGCTGGTGCTCGTCGCGGTGTTTTGCACGCTGGCGATGGCGGCGGCCATTACCGCGAGCGCGGTCATGGTGGTCCACCACGAACGCGACCTCGCCGCGCAGTACCGGGCCGCGGCCGCCCTGACTTACGTGCGCGGATTCATGACGTCGTACACGTCGCTGGATCCGTTTCACGCCAACGACTATGCGGACCGCGTAATCGAGCAGGGCACAGGCGAATTCGCGAAGGAGTTCGCCACGAAGCTCAACGAGATCACCATTCGGGTTGCCCAGGCCGAACCGACCGTCGGCACGGTCCTGGACGCCGGTGTGCAACGGTGGAACGACGACGGCAGCGCGGACGTCCTGGTGGCGACGAAGGTGACGACCAAACCGTCGAACGGCGCACCCCCGACTGAGAGCGGAAGCCGTTGGGTCGTCACGACAACGAAGGAGGGCTCGCTGTGGAAGATCAGCCGGTTGATACAGGTGATCTGACCGCCCCGGCCCCGGCGGCGACACCTCAGGGCAAGTCCTCGCGCAACCGTCATCGCTTGCCGAGGAGCCGCGCGCGCGACGCCGTCGATGGCGGCGAAGACGCGACCGAAGAGGCGAAGGCATCGGACACGGTCGAGGCGCTGGAGCCCACAGTCGATGACGCATCGGAAGGCGCCAAGGGCTCGGAGGACGCCAAGGACTCAGATGAAATTAGCGAGTCCGATGAAACGGACTCCCACACCGAAGGGGCAGAGGACGCCGGAGCCGCCGACGAGGCGCCCGAGCCCGAGGGACCCGAACCGGATCTGGTTCCGCATCGTCCGGTGGGCCGCCTGCTCAAGATCGCCGCGATCGTCGCGGGCGTGATCTTCGTCGGTGCTGCTGCGTTCGCCGCCGCGTCGGCACAGCCCTACTTCGCCGACCGGGCCCGTGCCGCCGAGAAGTTCCAGGTCGCACAGACCGCGGCGAACGCGATCTCCACGCTCTGGAGCTATGCCCCCGACAACATCGACCAGTTGCCCGACCGTGCGGCCAAGTTCCTCAGCGGCGACTTCGCCGCCGAGTACCGCAAGTTCATCGACTCGATCGCCGCGCCGAACAAGCAGGCCCAGGTCACCAACGCGACCCAGGTGGTTGGCGCCGCCGTCGAATCCCTGACGCCAACGGAGGCCACCGCGATCGTCTACACCAACTCGGTCGCCACCAGCCCGGCGACGAAGGGTGTGCCGTCGCTGCGCTACCTGTCGTACCGCCTCACGTTGGTTCCGCAGGGCGGCAAGTGGTTGGTCACGAAGATGACGGCCCTCACCCAACTGGACCTGACACCGCGCGTCTAGCCTTCCAGCATGCCAACTGTTCTCGTCACCGGTGCGGCAAGAGGGATCGGACGGTCGATCGCCACACACTTGGCCGAACGCGGCTGGGACGTCATCGCAGGCGTGCGGAACACGCAGGACGCGGACGCCATTGCCGCGCTCAACCCACAGCGGATCTCGGCGGTTCTACTCGACGTGACCAACGACGCGCACATCGCCGCGCTGACAGAGTCCATCGGGCCGCGGCTCGACGGCATCGTGAACAACGCGGGGATCGCGGTGACCGGCCCGATGGAGACCGTCAGCTCTGAGGAGTGGCGAAAGCAGTTGGAGGTCAACGTAGTTGGTCAGCTCGCGGTGACGAGAGTGGTGCTGCCGCTACTGCGGGAGTCGAAGGGACGCGTCGTCTTCATCTCGAGTGTCAACGGGCAGCTGGCCATGCCGATGCTCGGTGCCTACAGCGCGTCGAAGTTCGCTCTGGAGGCCGCAGCCGACTCAATGCGGATGGAGTTGCGGCCGTGGGGCATTCGCGTCGTGATCGTCGAGCCAGCGCAGACCGACACCGACATGTGGCAAACGGCCGACACCGCGGTCAAGGAGTCGGAGGAGGCAATGACGCCCGAGCACCGCGAGCTGTACTCCCGGCACATAGCGGGCATGAAGAAACTCATCCCGACGTCGCAGCGAATCGCCGTCTCCCCGGCGAAGGTGTCGGCCGTCGTCGAAGAGGCGCTGACGAAGCGTCGGCCGCGGGCGCGTTACGTCGTGGGAATTGGGCCAAAGCTTCAGACCGTACTCGTCACGAACATGCCCGCCGCGGTCCGTGACCGCGTGCTGCGCAAGGTTGCCGGTCAGCCCTGACCAGGGCGCTGGCGACCGTACCCGCAGGTCAAGATCAGATCCGTGCAGCGGGCAGTCCGTTCGACCCATGCCGTCGATTTTTGGGTAGCTTGCTGCACTTCTAGCAAAAATTGACGCGTTTATTGACTCTGGTGTTAGTGTGAACCCCGTCACGATGCGGTGCGTAGAAAAGGACTGGTCAGATGGCGGGAAATCATTGCAGTAGGAGAAATCGCAAAGCGCAAATAGCCATGCTGAGTGCAGCGACAGCGACGGCGACGGTGTTGACCGTAGGGGTTGCCCCTCCGCCGCATGCGGTGGGTGCCGCAGCCGTCAATAGCGAGGCCGTCGACCTCGCCGCAGCCGTCAAGATCTTCCCAGCACCGGGTGTGCTGCCCGACCTCACGGGTGGTGCTGGCAGCGCCGTGTACGACCAGGGGCAAGCCATTGGCGCGCAGATCCTCGCGGCGATCGTGAACAACGTCAACCTGTCTGCGTTGGCGCAGGCATCGGGCCTCGACCTGCAAAGCCTGCTTGCATCGATTCCCGCCGAGCTGCTGCCAGGAGTACTGAATGCCGTTCCGGTCGCACTGTCGCCACTGTTGGGTTCCGCACTGACGCAGATCTTGGGAGGTGCGCTACCCCCGTCGGCGATCAATGGCATTCTCACCGGCACCCTCATACCCGCGCTCCAGCTTCTCGGCGTCACCGACGCATCCGGTAACACGACGCTGCTTGGTTTGCTCAACCTGCTCGGCCTCGATCTGTCCGATCCGCTCAACCTGTCGAACCTGAACGTGCAGGGGCTGAACATCGTTACGGCGGGCCCGCCGTTCACGCTGCTCAAGCTGCTCGGGGTGGACGTCGGCTGGGTGCCGGGATTCCCGAACTCGATTGCCGACGAGATCAACAACACGCCGTACCTCAACGTCGGCGTCGTTGGACTGCTCGGGACGGTCGCGCATGACTTGGGTGCCCTCGATACTCCACAGGGCGACGCCCTAAAGCTCCTCGTAGACAGCTTGACCGGGACCGTCAACGCACTTCCCGGCGATCTTCCCGACCTCGTCGACATCCGCGTGCCGATCACCGTCGGCTTTGGTCTCGGCGCATTCGCACTCGGGGCGGCCTACCCGCAAGTCGTCGCCGACCTGCCCAACCAGCCTGGCGGTTCCGCGTACACGGGCGTCGACCCAATCCTGGGCAGCTTCACGATCCTGCCGATGATCCTGCTGCGGAACCCCGGCCGCGCCAACGGCGGTTTGTTCGCGCGGTTCTATCCGCTCGGCGACCTCGTCGGCATCGACCTCGTCACCCCCGACACGCACGTGGAAAGCGACGGGAAGCCCGGGGACGTCGCGCTACCCGGTGGGCTCCTGCTCGGCGGCGCGAACCTGATCCCGATCAAGATCGACGCGACCGTCGAATACGATCCGCTCTCGGACTTCGCGGCGTGGCCCAACCCCTTCACGCTCGCGAACAACCTTGCGGCAGGCGCCTTCCCGACCTACATCCTTCGAGGCCTGACGCTCGACACGGTTCCCGCCCAGATCACCAGCCAGCTCAACACGATTCTCGGTGGCCTGGTCACGAACCCCAACAGTCCCCTTGCGCTGAACCTGTACCTCACGATCCCGTCGTCCACGCTGCCGCTCCTGGAGCCGGTGTACCTCATTGGTGACGTGAGCAGCCTTGCCGGCGTGGACTTGCCGTACAAGGTGGCGAACGCGCTGTCACCGGCCCTCACCTCGCTGGTCAACCTCGGCTACACGGATGCCTACCGCACGCCCAGCGGCGCCTACGACCGGACGCTTCTCGACGCGGGCGATCCAACGCCGTTCTTCTCGTTCCCCGACGTCGACTGGACGAAGGTGCCGCAAGACGTCCTCAATCAGTTGTTCGCCGGAATTCAAAAGGAATTCCTCAGCGGCAATCCGACGCCTCCGCCCGTGAACGTGGTCTCGACGCTGATCGGCTTGATCGGCGGCGGCGCGACTCCGTTCACCGCTGCGCCGGTTGCAGGCGGCACCTCGCCAGGAACGTCGAATCCCGGTGGCTTGTTCGACGGTCTGGGGAATGTGTTCAGCGGCGTGGGGAATCTGGGCAGTGCGCTGCCAGGTGGCCTCGTTGGAGGCGCGGCGGGCGGCCCCACCAGCGGCGTCGCGGGTCTGCTGCACAACCCGCTGAGCAGTGTGCTCGGCGGCGGCACGGCGGGAGCCACGTCAGCGGGCACGTCCGGAGGCACGACCGGTAACCCCGTCAACAACCTCGTCCATGGCCTGCCCGTCGTGAGCGGATTACTCGGTGGCGGCGGCAACCAACGAACCTCGGCAGCCTCCGTGCCGTCGACGACGCCGAACCTGCTGAGCCTGGGCAACCGTGGCGCGGGCACCCAGGCGGACACGAACGGCAGGGCCTTGGCGACCGCCATCCACGACGTCACGACGAAGTTCGTGCCTCAGGTCAAGGCTGGCGGCGGCTCCGCCACCAACGGGTCTGCGACCCAAGGTCCGTTGCGAAAGCTGTTGAGCGGTGCGGGTATTGGTCAGCCCGGCGATGGTCCGATCAGCAAGGCGCTGCACAAACTGGCTGGCGACGACGACAAGTAGGGGTTGTCGCCAGTACTCAGTTGAAGGCGATCCAGCTGGGCAGTGCACGCTCGCGCGAGTCGCACAGCACCTGATAGGTGTCGCACGACCCCTTGGGCACGCCTGCGCCCGCCCACATGCCGCCGGTGTCACGACGCAACACGATCGCGGAGGAGCCACCACCGTCCAGCAGGATGGCGGTGTCGCTGCCCAGCCCCCGGAACAGGTCTTGGATCTGATCCGGTGTGTAGCTGCCGCCTTGGAACACGTACATCTCGTCCTTGTCGCGGGTGTACGCGATCGCGGTGCGCGCGGCGCTCGGTCCACCGTCGTTCATCTGGCCGGAGTTACCAGGCGCAAGGAGGCCGAGGCCGCTGACGGCGACGAAGCGGGAGCCCTTGCCCATGAGGTCGGCGATCACCGGTGACGCGGCGTCATAGTCGTTGGGTGCTCTCGGGGAGATGACGAACGGCGCGCCGCCGACGGGAATGATCATCGTCGACAGCGCCGTCCAGACCTCGTCGCCGCCGGAAAGGGCCTGCTTGCCCGCATAGGCGATCGTTCCCGTCACCGCAACGTTGGCCCTGCCTGCGCCCTTGGTGTTGTCCACGTACGCGCCGAGGGGCGAACTACAGCCCGTCGACTTCCAGGACCCGCCCTTCTGCCCGCGCACGTCGAAGAAGTTCGCGTTGATCGCGATCGTCGGCTGCCCCAGCGCCTGCCAAGCCTGCAACGGCGAGTAGGTCTCCGACGCCTGCACGAGCCCCTCGCTGGTCCTTGCGCCGGGGTTGCGCTCGCAGCGCGATTGGTAACCCGAGTGCGAGTCGGCCAACAGTCGCGGCGAGAGCTTCCGCGAGGCGTTCTTGGCGATCATCAGGTGGCCACCGTTGGTGAGCTCGTACCAGCTGCCTGCGGCGTTGAGCATCGGCGCGGGATTGCCGCCACCGAAGTTGTAGACCAGGTACGCGCCGCGTGTGTTGGCGATGGCAGCCGCGAGCAGTTCGCGACCGTCCGCGGCGCGCGCCGACGGCACCCCCGCCGTCGTAGCCAGGACGGCGCACAGCGCAACCATCGTGGCGCTGGAGGCGAGCCGCCGAAGGAACGCGATGGGGATTAGCACTGGGGGCCCTTTCGGCAGGTCCGGACTGCTAATCACAATAGCCACACCAGCACCACTGTCAACTTTGGTCACGCCTCAGACACGATCCAGCAACGGACGAATCAACGCGTGAGTGATGACTGGGTTCGTCAACCGGGGCCGGCTCTCGAGCTTGGGCGCCGCGGGTAGCGGGTATCAAACAGCCATGCCTTCCGTGTCACGAACCTTCTCCGTCACCGCGCCCCCCGCCCGCGTCGTCGACTACCTCAAGGACTTCGCCAACGCCGAGGAGTGGGACCCCGGCACGCAGTCGTGCACGCGCGAAGGCGACGGCCCGGTCGAAGTCGGCACGACGTGGCACAACGTCAGCAAGATCGTCGGCGTGACTGCCGAGCTGACCTACCGGCTGGACGAACTGACCAATCGGACGCTCGTCTTCATCGGCGAGAACTCGTCGTCGACTTCGAAGGACACCATCACCGTTGACGCGTCAGGCTCGGGGTCGGTGATCACCTACCACGCCGACCTGGAGATGAAGGGTGCCGCCAAGCTCTTGAGCCCCGCGATGAAGATCGTGTTCGAGAAGCTCGCGAACGACACCGAGAAGCAGATGACGACCGTGCTGAACGGTCTCTAGAGTTCAACGGTCAGCTTCCCGGCGGCGCCAACCGATAGACCGCACCCGCGTAGTCGTCGGTGACGTAGATCGCGCCATCGGGTCCGACGACTGCGGCGACGGGGCGCCCCCACCGCGAGCCGTCGTCGGACTGGAATCCGCCGACGAGCGTCTGCTGATCCTGCAAACCTCCACTGCGCCAGGCAAAGAACGACACCTCGGGGGCACGCGGCGGCTGCCTGTTCCACGAGCCGTGCACGCCAACCAGGGCACCATGGGCGTAGGGCGGCGGGAGTGTCCCATCGACGAAGCTCATGCCGAGGGGCGCCGAGTGCGCACCCATGCTCTGCTCGATGGGTGCGAGCGTCGCGCAGTCGAGCTTGCTTCCGTCGCCATTCGTCTGCACGTCGCGGATCAACGGCAGATTCGCAGGCCCCTTGGCGGGATTGCAGTAGGGCCAACCCAATTCACGTCCGGGCGTCAGCTTCGCGATCGACTCGCGCGGGTTCTCGTCGACGTAGTCCGGCACCACCTGGCCTTGTAGGGGGCCCTCGTCGGCGACGGCGACGTTGTCGCGATTGTTGACCGCGGTCCATAGCGAGCCGTCGGGGGCGACTGCCAACCCGGTGCCGTTTCGGACGCCCGTCGCGAACACCTCGGCGGGCCCGTTGCCCGGCGGCACTCGCATGATGGTCGCGCGCGGCGGGTTGGCCGTGCGGTCCTCCGCCGAGACGTTGCCCGTCGATCCGATCGAAAAGTACACCGCCCCATCGGGTCCCACGACGACGCTCTTCAAGGCGTGGGCATAGGCGCCACCCAGGTCCGGGCTACGGGCGTCGGGTAGATCTCTTGCGACGACGCGGCGGTTGGTGGCCGTACCGCCTGCGTAGTCGTAGGCGTCGATCTGGTCGCTCTCGGCCACGTAGAGCGACGTGCCAGAGAGCGCGAGACCGTGCGGCTGATCCAGACCGTCGAGCAAGACCGACTGCCGCGCTGTGTCGCCGGACCGCTCCAGCCGAACCACCTCACCGGTACTCGGGACGGACACCAACAGGTAGCCGTCCGGGGTCCACGCCGCCAGCCGCGCCTTCGGCAGCCGCGCCCACACCGACAGCGACCAGCCGTCGGGTATCACCACCGTTCGGGGCTGGTCGAACGGCGCAGCCGAAAGACCTTCGGGCACAACGACGGTCGACTCCGACAGGCCGGGGTCGATGCGCGGTGTGGTCTGCGGCGTTCTCGACGAATCGGCCGACCGCGACGGTTCCGAGGCATGTGGTGTGCAACCAGCCAGTGCGATGACGCCGACGAGAACGATCGCAAGCCCCCGTCGCGCTGGCCTACGCCGCCGCGGACAACCCTGCATGCATCTCCCAGACGAGGATCTCTGCGGGGGCGGTCGCGGTGACGCGTTGTCCGCCGGACGCCGTGAAGCGAACGGCATCGCCTTCGTTCAGCTCGCCTGCGCCCTCCAGCGTCACGTCGCCGCGGGCTACGAACAGGTGAAGGTATGGCGCGCTTGGAAGCTCGACGCTGTCTCCGGCCTGCAACCGAGCACCGCGAAGGGCGGCGTAGCGATTGCGGATGGTGATCGCCGTGTCGCCGGCGTCACCGGGCATGCCAGAGGCGATGGTCACCAGCTTGCCTCGCAGCAGCTCGTCGTCGATCTCGAGTTGTTGGTAGCCGGGCGTGATCCCCGCTTCGTCCGGGACGACCCACATCTGCACGAAATGCACTGGCTCCTCATGGGTTTCGTCACCGGTGAGGGTCCAGGAGTCGTTCTTCTCGGAGTGCAGGATGCCGCGGCCCGCCGACATGCGTTGCGCCAGGCCCGGGTAGATCACGCCGGAGTGACCCGTGGAGTCCTGATGCACCAGCGATCCGCGGAGCACCCACGTGACGATCTCCATGTCGCGGTGTGGGTGGGTTTCGAAGCCGCTGCCGGGCTTGACGGTGTCGTCGTTGTTCACCAGCAGCAGGCCGTGGTGGGTGTTGTCGGGCTGGTAGTTCGAGCCGAACGAGAAGGAGTGCTTCGAGTCCAGCCAGGAGATCTTGGTGGCGGCACGATCTGCCGCACGTCTGACGTCCACGATTTCGGTGTCGATCATGTCCGGACCTTTCGGTTGGTGGCCAGCCTAGGTGGCGGCCCATGGACACGACAACATAAATGATGTGTCATGTATTTCATGTGGTTGACGGACGACGAGCAACGGGTGTGGCGGGCCTACCTGGCGATGAGCGCTGGGCTGCAGGCGACCTTGGGTCGTCAGCTGCAGGCCGAGTCGGGGCTGTCCCTCGCCGACTACGACGTTCTCGTCGCGCTCGACGAGGCCGTCAACTGCCGGGTCAACGAACTCGGCGAACGGCTCGGGTGGGAACAGAGCCGGCTGTCACACCAGCTGCGCCGGATGCGTTCGCGCGGGCTGATCGTGCGACACGGCGCCGACGACGACCGCCGCGGCGCGCGGGTGGAGTTGACGGCGACGGGGGCCTCGGCCCTTGCGGCCGCGGCACCAGGCCATGCCGAACTCGTCCGCCGGCTCGTCTTCGACGGCACTGGCGAGGCCGAGCTCCGCACGATCGAAGCGTGGGCCCGCGCAGTGCTCGACCGCCTTGCTCTCGAGGAACCGCGTTAGCGTGAGCACGTGCGTTCCGCAGCGGTTCGACTGGTGGCGGTTCGACTGGCCAAGCCGTTCTGCTCCGCCGTCGTCGCGACGACGTTGGTGTTGAGCAGCTGCTCGGCGGACCGCCACGATGCCTCGGGAGGTTGGCCACCCGACCCTGGTCGCGGGCCGTGCACAGTGAGCAAGCAGGTCGACGTTCCCGCCACGATGCGCGACGGCACGGTGCTGCGAGCCGACGTGTATCGGCCGCAGACCCGCGACGCCGTCCCGGTGATCCTGATGCGGACGCAATACGGCAAGTCCGAGGCGCAGGCCGGTTCCCGCTATCAGGCGCCCGACTGGTTCGCCTCGCAGTGCTACCTCGTCGTCGTGCAGGACATCAGAGGCCAAGGAGCGTCCGGAGGCACGTTCAGCGAGTTCACCCACGACCAGAACGACGGATACGACTCCGTCGAATGGGCGGCCGCGCTACCGGGATCGAACGGCAAGGTCGGCATGTACGGATCGTCCTACGTGGGCGCGACGCAGTGGCTTGCTGCCGTGACCGCGCCGCCGCATCTGGTCACGATCGTTCCCGCGAACACCGCCTCGGACTACTACGACGGGTGGACGTACGAGGGTGGCGAATTTCGGCTGGCGTTCGTGCAGCCGTGGGCGATCGGGTCGATCGCCAAGACCGCGGCGATGAACCGCAGCGATCAACCGACGGTCGACGAACTCACGGCTGCCGCAGACGATCCCACGAGGTGGTTGGACTTTCGACCGTTCAAGGACCTCCCGCCCATGCAGCCGAACAACCCCGCGGTTGCGCCGTGGTACTTCGACTGGATCCGTCACTCCAGCCGCGACGACTTCTGGCGGCAGTTCAGCATTCGCGACCGCTATCCCGCCGTCACCGTGCCGGTACTGAACTTCGAAGGCTGGTACGACGCCTTCCTCGCAGGCGGCGTGGAGAACTTCGCGGGGATGGTCGCCCGCGGTGGCAGCGACACCGCCCGCACCAATCAACGCCTGGTGATCGGGCCATGGGACCACGTCGACTGGGGGAGGCCGGATTCGGAACCGGCGCCAGTGCTCAAGGCGATCGGCGCCGTGGCCAACAGCCCGATCAACAGTCTGATGCTCGACTGGTACGACCACTTCCTCAAGGGCAAGGAGAACGGTGTCGCCGGAAAGCCGCGGGTGGACTACTTCTTGATGGGCGCCAACGTCTGGAAGACGGCGTCGGGTTGGCCGCTGCCGCAGACGCGCCCGACCACCTACTACCTAGCGGGGCTTGGTGGCGCAGATCGCAAGGGTCTGTTGGTCGAGACGCCGCCGAATGCCGAGGCGCCGGACGTCTATACCTACGACCCGCGCTTCCCCGCGCCGAGCCTCGGCGGGCACTCCTGCTGCGGTGCACAGTCCGGGCCGCAGGGGCCGTACGACCAGACACCTGCCGAGCAGCGTTCCGACGTCCTCGTGTACAGCAGCGCGCCGCTGTCACACGACACCGAGGTCACGGGACCGACGACGGTAGAGCTGTGGGCTCAATCCTCGGCCATCGACACGGATTTCACCGCCAAGCTGACCGTCGTCAAACCCGACGGCGAGGTGATCAATCTCAACAATGGGATCTTGCGGACGTCGTTCCGCGACTCGTTGTCGAAGCCGGCGACCACTCCACCGAATCAGCCCGTCGCCTACCGGATCCAGATTTGGCCGACGAGCTATGAGTACCGGGCAGGCGACCGCATTCGACTGGAGATCTCGAGCAGCGACTATCCACAGTTCGCGCCGAACCCCAACACGGGCGAACCGTTCGGTCAGAGCACCGCAACCGTGCCAGCGACGCAGACGATCCTGCACGATGCGACGCACCCGTCGAGTATCACGCTGCCGGTCATCCCGTCCGATTAGACCCGGGACGAGGTCAGAGCCCTAGAGCGCTGCGGGCAGGCCGAACTGCGCGAACAACCCGTCCGCGTGGAACGCCACCACGTGCGCGACGCCGTCGGGACGAATCTCTAGCACGTGCAACTGGAACTCTTCGTGGGTGTCGGTCTCGCGGTTCAGCATGTAGAGCGCGGCGGCGGGCTGGCCGTTGGCGGTGGTGCGGAGGAACCGCATGTCTCCCGCGCCTTCTGCTGGGCAATGCGTCTTGGACAGTTGCACGATGTCGGCGGGACCCTGGTACCAGCCGTCGAACGGCGGCATCTCGAAGACCGCGTCGGCGGTGAACAGTTCGACGAGCTTGTCCATGTCGTAGCTCTCGAACGCGTCGATGTAGCGGCCGAGCAGATCCTGCTGTTCAGGTGAGTCCGGAGCCGCCAACGGTTGGTCCTGGCTGAGCTGGACCGCGTCGAGTTGCGCGCGTGCCCGCTGCAGCAGGCTGTTCACGGCGGCGGTCGACGCACCGATCGCCACGCCGACCTCTGCGGCCTTCCACTGCAGGACCTCGCGCAGCACCAGGACGGCGCGCTGCCGCGGGGACAGGTGCTGCAGCGCGGCGATGAATGCCAATCGCACGGACTCGCGGGATTCGACGATCACGGACGGATCCGATGGGTCATCGTGCTGCGTATCTGGCAACGGCTCCAGCCACGTGATCTCGTGGCCTTCGGTGATGTCGGCGGTGGGATCGGATGCTGGACCGCCAAGCCCGGAAGGTAGTGGCCTGCGCTTGCGGCCGTCGATCGCGGTCAGACACGTGTTGGTCGCGATGCGGTAGAGCCAGGTCCGGATCGACGACTTGCCCTCGAAGTTGTCATAGGACTTCCACGCGCGGAGGTAGGTCTCCTGCACTTGGTCCTCTGCGTCGTGCAGTGACCCGGTCATGCGGTAGCAGTGCGCAAGCAGCTCGCGCCGATATTGCTGGGCGGCAGCCAGGAATGCGTCTCTCGACTCGAAACGAACGGGATCTTCGACCAGGACGCTCACCTGGTAGAGCCTACCGACCGACTACGACAAGCGACTGCCGTGGCGATCGCCGTTTTCCTCCGCCCGCTAGTCTCCCAGCATGGCGACAACCCGCAGCGAACAGAGCTTCGACGGTGTTGGCGGCGTTCGCATCGTCTACGACGTGTGGACGCCCAATACCGATCCGACCGGTGTGGTGATCCTTTGCCATGGCTACGCCGAGCACGCCCGTCGCTATGACCATGTCGCGCAGCGCTTCGGCGAGGCGGGCCTGATCACCTACGCACTCGATCTCCGCGGCCACGGCCGGTCGGGTGGCAAGCGCGTCTACCTGAAGAACATCTCCGAGTACACCGACGACTTCCACCATCTCGTCGGCATCGCGACCGCCGCGCACCCCGAGCTCAAACGCGTCGTCATCGGGCACAGCATGGGCGGCGGCGTCGTCTTCGCCTACGGTGTCGAGCATCCCGACGACTACTCCGCGATGGTGCTGTCTGGTCCCGCCGTGTACGCCCAGGATGCGGTGTCATCGGTGATGATCGGCGTCGCCAAGGTCGTCGGCTCGATCCTGCCAGGCCTGCCCGTCGAAGACCTTCCCGCCGATGCCGTCTCCCGCGACCCCGAGGTGGTGGCCGCGTACGAGGCCGATCCTCTGGTGCACCATGGCAAGCTGCCAGCGGGCATCGCCAAGGCGCTGATCTCCGTCGGCGAGACCATGCCGCAGCGCGCCGCGGCCATCACCGCGCCACTGCTGGTGGTCCATGGCGGCCAGGACAAGTTGATTCCCGTGGCGGGCAGCGAGCGGTTGGTCGAGTGCGTCGGCTCACCCGACGTCCACCTCAAGGTGTACCCGGAGCTCTACCACGAGGTGTTCAACGAACCAGAGCGTGCGGTCGTGCTCGACGACGTCGTGTCCTGGATCGAGGTGAGGATGTGAGAATCGTTGGCCGACGGCTGTTTTGGCTGGCGGCGACGATTCTGCTGATCGCCGGTTGCTCGTCGAACGACAAGGACGCCAAGCCGGCGAACGGGCTGCCCGCGGGGTGGGCCGAGGACGAGGTCAGCTTCGTCGCCGACGGCCTGACCATCTACGGCACGTATCGGCATCAGCAGGACGCCAAACCCGGTCCCGCGGCGTTGCTCATCTCCGAGAGTGGCAATACCGACCGCAACGGAGACAACGCGGTCGCAGGCCCGGTCGGCAACATGCGCCAACTCGCCGACTACCTAGAGGGCAAGGGTGTCTCTAGCCTTCGCTACGACAAGGTAGGAACGGGTAAGACGGGCCTCGGTCCCTACAAGCAGAATCCCACCGAGGTGGGCAGCGCCGTCTACACGTCGGGCGCCCGCGCTGCCGTCCGCTTCCTCGCAGGGGAACCCGCGACTGCGAAGGGTGCCATCACGATCTACGCAGTCGGGGAGGGCGGCGTTCACGCCATGGCGTTGGCCACCGACACCGCTCAAGACGCGCCAAGGATCCAGGCGCTCGCCCTTCTCCAACCGCTGTCGGGTCGGTACCTCGACATCATCACCGCGCGGGTGCGTGCCGGGGTCGACGCGGACGTCACAGCCGGAGCCAAGACCCGGAAGCAGGGCGACGACGTGATCACGGCATGGGCCGCGGCCGTCGAGCAGATCCGGACCAAGGGCACTGCGCCCGACAAGCTGCCAGAGGGACTCGGCGCGATCGTGAACCCTGGCAACGTCAAGGCCGTCGTCGAGGCCGACGCCATCGACCCGCTTGCGTTGGCGGCGAAGCTACCCGCTGGCATGCCGGTGATGCTGACGTGTTCGGACTCGGACACCCAGGCGACCTGTGATCAGGAGAAGCCTCTCATCGGCGCGCTGCAGCACGCCGCGCTCACCGTGGTTCGACTCGACGGCGTCAGCCACGTGCTGCGCCACGACCCCACCGACAACGTCGGCAACTACTCCAAGCAGGACCCCCTATCGCCGCAGCTGTTGAGCGCGCTTGACGCCTTCATCGCGAAGTTGCCCGCGCCGAGTGGCTAGACTTCGGCCATGACGAGAGCCTTGACGAGAACCGTTGTCGCAGAAGGTTATGGTGGGCCCGAAGTCCTTGCGCTGCACGACGTCGACGTCCCAGAACCAGGGCAGGGCCAGATTCTCGTCGCCGTCCGTGCGGCGGGTAGCAATCCGATCGACTACAAGCTCTACAGCGGCGAGATGGGCCGTGATCCGAACAAGCTGCCGCTGCCTATCGGCCTCGAGGTGGCCGGCGTCGTCCTCGCGCACGGACCGGACGCGGAAGGCTACACCGGCCCACTGACAGTCGGGGACGAGGTCATCGTGACCAACGTCGTCGGCGGCTACTCGGAACGATTGATCGCATCGGCCGCCGACGCAGGTTTCAAGCCTCCTTCCCTGACCTTCGAGGAGGCAGCTGGACTGCTCCTCGTCGGCGGCACCGCGTGGCACCTGTTGACCAAGACCAATGTGGGGATGGACGACACCGTGTTGATCCATGGCGCCAGTGGCGGTGTCGGGCTCATGGCGGTGCAACTCGCGGCGGTGCGTGGGGCGAAGGTAATTGCCACCGCAAGCCCTTCCAGGCACGCCCAGCTGCGCAGATACGGCGCATTCCCCGTCGAATACGGCGATGGCCTAGCCGACAGGGTGCGTGAGCTCGGCCAGGTGGACGTAGCACTCGACTTGGTTGGCACCGACGAGGCGCTCGACGTCTCGGTGGAGTTGGTGGCCGACCGCAGCCGCATCGCGACGATCGCCGGTTTCGCCCGCGCTGCCGAGCTGGGAATCGCGGTGCTGACCGGCGCCGATGACGGGCAGGAGATTCGTGACGCGTCCCGCGCACCCCTGCTCGAACTTGCCGCCGACGGCAAGCTGGAAGTGACCGTCGACAAGGTTTTTCCCTTGGACGAAGCGGCCGACGCGCACCGCTATCTGCAGACCGGCCACGCCCGCGGAAAAGTCGTACTGGTTCCCTAGGTTTGCGCCATGACCGACGACAAGATGCTGGAGCGCATCGCTGCCCTCCTGCGCCAAGCAGAGAACACCGACAACCCCCACGAGGCCGAGGCCTTCATGTCTGCGGCCCAGCGGTTGGCGACGACCACGTCGATCGACCTCGCGGTTGCGCGGGCGCATTCGGCCACCCGAACCGCGGCACAGGCTCCCGTGCAACGGACCGTTTCGATAGGCGAGGCGGGCACCAAGGGGCTGCGCACCTACGTTCAGTTGTTCGTGGTGATCGCGCATGCCAACGACGTGAAGTGCGACATCGCGTCGAACTCAACCTTCGTGTACGCGTATGGGTTTGCCGAGGACATCGACGCCACGCACGCGCTGTATGCAAGCCTGGTCGTCCAGATGGTCAAGGCATCGGACGCCTACATCGCGACGGGCGCACATCGCCCAACCCCCACCATCACGGCCCGGCTCAACTTTCACCTCGCCTTCGGAGCTCGGGTCGGCCAACGGCTGGCCGATGCCCGTGAGGAGGCAAAGAAAGAGATCGCGAAGGACCGCGCCAAACAGCCGGGGACCGCGATCGCATTGCGCAACAAGGACATCGAGCTCAAGGACTTCTACCGGCATGCGTCGAAGGCGAGGGGGAGCTGGCGCGCGACCAGCGCTACCGCCGGTTATTCGTCGTCGGCTCGTCGGGCCGGTGATCGCGCAGGACAGCGAGCCCGGCTGGGGCCTAGCACCGAACTCTCCGGCGCACGGACCGCGTTGGAGCGCTGACGCGACGCCGTGGCCCGTGACATCCAGCGCGCAAAGGTCTATGCCGCAGAGGAATTCGTGCGAACGCTCTTCGACCGCGCCGGCGAGCGCGGCAACCGCTCGATCGAATTCTTCGGCGCGTCCCTTACCCTTCCGCCCGAGGCCAAATTCGGGTCACTGGAGGCCGTGCAGCGCTACGTCGACGACGTGTTGTCGCATCCCGCGGTTCGGCGGCGCTGGCCCGGGCTGGAACCCGTGACGGTGCGTGGCCGCCGCGGGGCCACCGCGGCGCACTACGAGCTCGACGGTTCGGCTGCCACCATCGCGGTGCCCGACCGCCAGACGACGTGGGCGCTGCGAGAGTTGGTGGTGTTGCACGAGATCGCGCATCACGTGTGTCGGTGCGAGCCTGCGCACGGGCCGGAGTTCGTCGCGGAGTTCGGTGAGCTAGCCGAGCTGGTGATGGGGCCGGAAGTAAGCCACGTCCTGCGGGTGGTGTACGCCAAGGAGGGTGTGCGCTGATAAAGAAGGTGTGCGCTAGGGCTGAACGGCTAACGTTGGGGCGATGACCGAGCCGGATCCTGCTGCCCTCGACGACATGCTCAACGAGCTACTGGCGACGGAGGACGACGCCCTGCGGGCGGCGAGGGAGGCCGGCGATGCTGCCGGGATGCCTCGTATCGAGGTCTCGGCCCAGAGCGGCAAGCTGCTTTCGCTGCTCGCCACCGTCACCGGGGCCACCAGCGTGCTGGAGATTGGCACGCTCGCCGGGTACAGCACGATCTGCCTGGCGCGAGGTGTCGGGATCCACGGCCGCGTCGTCACGCTGGAGTACGCCGCCGAACACGCCGAGGTCGCCCGCGCGAGCCTGGTACGCGCTGGCGTCGACGATCGCGTCGAGGTGATCGTCGGGGCAGCTCTGGATACCTTGCCGGTCTTGGAACAGCGCGGCGAACGGTTCGACTTCTTCTTCATCGATGCCGACAAGGAGAACAACGTCGCCTACGTGGAGTGGGCAGTCAAGTTGGCGGCGCCAGGCGCGATCATCGTCGTCGACAACATCGCTCGTGCTGGCCGCGTACTCGACCCCGCACCAGACGACCAACAAGCCCGCGCGGTGCGCGACATGCTGGCCATGATGGGCAGGCACCCGAGGCTGGACACGGCGGCGATTCAGACCGTGGGGACCAAGGGCTGGGACGGGTTCGCCCTCGCTCTCGTGAAGACCTAACGGGACCAGGCCGCCGACGAGGCCGCGTTGCTTGAGGCCGCGACGATGCGGTCGCGTTCGCCAAGCTGGCCATTCAGTTTGTGGAGCCGAAGATGCTGGGGCTCAACGGGATTGGTGACGGCGTCGCGATCTGCGCACGACTCTGATCAACGGTCGTTCCGGTCGACTTCGGTTGGCTCGTCCACCACGTTCGATCGCGGTTCTGGATGGGCGGAAGGCATGTTTCCCTTCGCTCACGGAAGTCATTGGCAGACAAGGCACTTCGAACTGACAAGGTACTTCGATCTGACAAGGCACTTCGGCCCGTGGTGGCTCGCCAGTTGCCGCACCCGCGCGACCTGCGGTGCACTGCGCCCAGGAGATGAACCATCTGGCGGCATTCTTGCCGGAGTTGTACGCGCGGTTCAACTAGCGGACTTCGGGTACCCACACCCTCGTGTGGACAGTGAGCAGACCCGTCAAGGCCTCGGCCAACACCGTATGGGACCTGCTCGTCGATCTCGAAGCGTGGCCGCGCTGGGGTTTGACCGTGGCGCGGGCCGAACTCGACGGCGAGCTCCTCACGTTGGGTGCGGCTGGCCGGGTGTGGACGCCGGTGGGGGTGGCGCTGCCATTCGTCATCACCGAGTTCGTCCCTGGCGTCAGGTGGGCGTGGAGCGTCGCTGGCGTCCCTGCGACCAAGCACGGCGTCGACCCCCACGGCGACGGCGCCAGGGTGTGGATGAGCGCGCCAGTGTGGGCGCCCGCCTACCTGCCGGTGCTAGAGATCGCCTTGCGGCGCATCGAGGGAATGGCCGTCGGCGTGCCCAACTGACGCCGAGCGCACGCTTCTCGAACGCAAACACCGAGAGACGCCGTCAACAAGCGTGCAACGCAAGCGTCGTTAGCTGCAGACCGCACCCGTCGCCGCCGAGCCCACCAGCTTGCGATACTTGGCGAGCACGCCGGTGGTGTACCGCGGCGCGGGCGGGCTGAATCCTGCCTTGCGCGAATCGAATTCGGCGGGATCGACCAGTACGTCGAGGGTGCCGTTGCCGACGTCAAGCTTGATCGGGTCACCGTCGCGCAGGAATGCGATCGGTCCGGCGTCGACGGCCTCTGGCGCGACGTGGCCGACGCATAGGCCCGTCGTACCGCCGGAGAACCGACCGTCGGTCATCAGCAGCACGTCCTTGCCGAGCCCGGCACCCTTGATGGCACCGGTGATCGCCAGCATCTCGCGCATGCCCGGCCCACCCTTTGGACCCTCGTAGCGGATGACGACGACGTCGCCCGCGGTGATGGTGCCGTCTTCCAGGGCATCCATCGCGGCGCGCTCGCCGTCGAAAACCCTTGCGGTGCCTTCGAACACGTCGGAGTCGAAGCCCGCCGACTTGACGACGGCCCCCTCGGGAGCCAGCGAGCCGTGCAGGATGGTGATGCCGCCGGTCGGGTGAATCGGATTGCTCAGCGCGCGCAGGACCTTGCCGTCGGGATCCGGCGGCGCGATGTCGGCGAGGTTCTCCGCCATGGTCTTTCCGGTGACCGTCAGGCAATCGCCGTGCAGCAGCCCCGCGTCGAGCAGCGCCTTCATGATCACGGGCACGCCACCGATGCGGTCGACGTCGAACATCACGTGCTTGCCGAACGGCTTGACGTCGGCGAGGTGTGGAACCTTGGCGCCGACGCGGATGAAGTCGTCGAGGGTGAGCTTGACGTCGGCCTCGTGCGCGATCGCCATCAGGTGCAGCACCGCGTTGGTGGACCCGCCGAACGCCATGACCACGGCGATCGCGTTCTCGAAGGCCTCCTTGGTCAGGATGTCGCGTGCGGTGATGCCGCGTTGAAGCAGTTGGACGACGGCCTCGCCACTGCGGCGGGCGTAGCCGTCGCGGCGGCGGTCCGTGGCGGGTGGGGCGGCGCTGCCGGGCAGCGACATGCCGAGCGCCTCTGCGGCGCTGGCCATGGTGTTGGCGGTGAACATGCCGCCGCACGCACCCTCGCCGGGACAGATCGCACGCTCGATGGTGTCGACGTCCTCGCGCGACATCAGCCCGCGAGCACACGCGCCAACGGCCTCGAAGGCGTCGATGATCGTCACGTCCATCTCGGTACCGTCGGACAGCTTGGCCCGGCCGGGCAGTATCGATCCGGCGTACAGGAACACGCTGGCGAGATCCAGTCGCGCAGCGGCCATCAGCATCCCCGGCAGGGACTTGTCGCAACCGGCGAGGAGCACCGAACCGTCGAGGCGCTCGGCCATCATCACCGTCTCGACGCTGTCGGCGATGACCTCACGCGAGACGAGGGAGAAGTGCATGCCCTCGTGACCCATCGAGATGCCGTCCGACACCGAGATGGTGCCGAACTCCATCGGATACCCACCCGCCGCGTGCACGCCGTCCTTGGCCGCCTTCGCGAGCCGGTCCAGTGACAGGTTGCACGGCGTGATCTCGTTCCACGACGAAGCGACGCCAATCTGGCTCTTGACGAAGTCGGCGTCGCCCATCCCTACCGCGCGAAGCATCCCGCGGGCAGCGGCCTTCTCGAGGCCGTCGGTGACGTCGCGACTGCGGGGCTTGATGTCTGGCGTGTCTGTTGGACCTGAGGGCATCCGTCGATTATGCGCCGGTGCAGCTAGACGACCAAACCATTTCCGATACCCCTCAGGGGTATCGGGTACGGTGGAAGCGTGAAGTCATTCCCGGCCCTCTTGGCGACGGTGGGCACCGTCGCGTTCCTGTCCCTGTTCGTGTCGGCGTGTAGCAGTCCCGCGTCGGACGGTCACGACGACCACGACGACGGGGCAACGACCTCCGCGAACGCCGGACTCACGGCGTCCATCAACGACGCCGACATGACCTTCGTGACCAACATGATCCCCCATCATCAGCAGGCGATCGCCATGTCCGCGTTGGTGCAGGGCCGGTCAACGGACCCGGCCGTCATCAAGCTCGCCGCTGACATCTCGGCCGCCCAAGGTCCGGAGATCGAGGTGATGAGCGCGCTCCAGACCCAGTGGGTCGGGGGTGGGCTCCAGCCGCCTGGCGACCACAGTGACATGCCAGGCACCATGCCCGATCATTCCGCCATGGAGGGGATGGTCGACGAGGCCACGATGACGAAGCTGGCTTCACTGAAGGGCACGGAATTCGACACGCTGTGGTTGCGTTCGATGATCGGTCACCACGAGGGGGCGATCAAGATGGCCCAGGCGGAGGTGGCGAACGGTGCCAACGCCGACGCCAAGGATCTTGCGCAGAAGATCGTTGCCGCACAGCAGGCCGAGATCACGCAGATGAAACAGATGCTGGGAGAGTGAACATGACTGGTGCGCATGGGTATTCGTCCAACAAGGACAACTACGCGAAGCGGTTGCGGCGCATCGAGGGGCAAGTCCGCGGCATCGCCAAGATGATCGAAGAGGACAAGTACTGCATCGACGTCCTCACCCAGATCAGCGCCGTCAACAGTGCCATGCAGTCGGTGGCGCTCGGTCTGCTCGAAGAGCACCTCGGGCACTGTGTGTCCCACGCCGTCGCAGAGGGCGGCGACGAGGCCGACAAGAAGCTCGCCGAGGCATCTGCCGCGATCGCGCGCCTGGTGAGATCCTGAGCTAGTGAAGCTCGTCGCCGCGACACTCGAGTTGCTCGAGGCGCTGCAACGGGATCCCGCGGCCTTCGCCGAGTTGATCGGAAGCCCCATTCCCGACGGATGGCCCGAGTTTCCGGAGTCCATCGAGTTCTCGATCGTCAAGCTCGGAGAGGCTCCCGACGAGAGCGATTGGTGGCTGCACTTCTTCCTGGCCGACAAGCGGATGGTGGGTTCCGGTGGCTTCGTGGGGCCGCCGACGGATGGCACCATCGAGATCGGCTACGAGATCGCGCCTGCCTTTCGAGGGCGTGGCTACGCGACGGCGGCGTCGCGAGCCTTGATCGACAAGGCTCTTTCGACGGGCTCGGTGGACACCGTCGTCGCCCACACGTTGGCCGCAGAGAACCCGTCGACGTCGGTACTGCGGCGCCTGGGGTTTCGTTTCGTCGCCGAGCTACCCGACGATGAACAGGGCAGCGTGTGGAGGTGGTCGCTGTCAGCAGCGGAAATGAATGCGACGCCATCGCCTTGACGCCTTGGGTTCTCCATTTCATCGACGCGACGCCGGAGAATTCCATTACCGCAGTTTGCTCGACAATGCGTCACTGGTAGCACTCAAGCTTTGATTAAGAACTAACGACGCATTTCGTGGCCATTCTATGACTATCCGCACGAGGCAGGCGGTGCTTTGCTGTAGTTAGCCGCGGGTCGTACTGTGCGACACTAGAGGCAATTCTGTATTGGAGGTGGCTGATGCCGCAGCGGAAAATGAAGAAGTTGATCACCGCGATCTTCGCGGCCGGATTGGTTGCTGGCTTGGCCATCGATGCCCCGTCCGCATGGGCTGATCCGGAGGTGAATACCGACCCGGCGGTGCTCGACGCACCCCCCGCGCAGGAGCTACCCCCGCCCGCGCCGGAGCCGTTCGGATTCCCGCCGCCGGCTGATCCGCAGGTTCCCCCGCCGATTGGCGAGCCTGGAGTCCCCGTCGCCGACCCGTTCGCCGCGCCCGTGCAACCCAGCGTGATCCCCGAGGGAACGCCAGCAGGTCAGGACCCGACGCCGTTCGTCGGCCAGCCGCCGTTCGTGCCGCCGACGTTCAACCCGCTCAACGGATCACTGGTCGGGGTGGGCAAGCCGATCTACATCAACTTCGCGCGCCCCATCGCCAACCGGGCACTGGCCCAGTCCGCGGTCCACATCTCGTCGGTGCCTCCGGTACCCGGCAAGTTCTACTGGACGAGCGATACCCAGTTGCGCTGGCGTCCGCTGAACTTCTGGCCAGCCAATACCAACGTCTTCATCGATGCCGCAGGCACCAAGTCGACGTTCCACACCGGTGACTCGTTGATCGCGACGGCCGACAACGCGACCCATCAGATGACGATCACTCGCAACGGCGTGGTGGAGAAGACGTTCCCGATGTCGATGGGCAAGGCAGGTCATGACACCCCGAACGGCACCTACTACGTGCTCGAACGGTTCGCGAGCATCGTGATGGACTCCGCGACCTACGGCGTCCCGAGCACGTCGGCGCAGGGCTACAAGCTCACGGTGCAGGACGCGGTCCGCATCGACAACAGCGGGAACTTCGTGCACAGCGCACCGTGGTCGGTGGGCGATCAAGGCAAGCGCAACGTCAGCCACGGTTGCATCAACATCTCGCCGGCGAATGCGCAGTGGTTCTACGACAACTTCGGCACCGGCGATCCCGTCATCGTGAAGAACTCGGTCGGCAGCTACACCCAGCCCGACGGCGCATCCGACTGGCAGATCTAGGCGATTTCGGCGCGGTTTCCACCCATTCGTGGGGTGTTTCCGCGCCGAAATCGCAAGGGCTAGAGCCAGTCGCGTCGCTTGAAGCTGACGTACAGCACGGCCACCAACAGCAAGATGATGGTGCTGCTGGTGACGAATCCGCCGAAGGTCTGAATGCCGGGGTAGTTCACGTTCTGGCCGTAGAAGCCGGTGATCGCCGTCGGCACGGCGATGATGGCGGCCCAGCCGGTCAGCTTCTTCATCACGGTGTTCAGCCGAGCGTCCTGAAGGCTCAGGTTCGTCTCGAACACCGTGCTGACCATGTCCCGCAACGACTCCGTCCATTCCGACGCACGCAGCACGTGGTCATACAGGTCTGAGTAGAGCGGGTCGAGTTCGGGTGCGGTCTTCGCGTCGAGACGACGATGCTGAATCGCCGTGACCACCTCGCGCATCGGCAGCACGACCCGCCGCAGCACCACCAGATCCTTGCGGATCTGAAACGTCCGCCGCTGGAGGCCGGGCTTCGTCGGGCTGTTTTCGGCGAACAAGTCGTCCTCGACCGACTCGATGGCGTCGTCGAGGCATTGGACCGCCTCGAAGTGACCGTCGACGACGACGTCGAGCAGTCCGTGCACGAGCGAGCCGACGCCGTACTCCTGCCCACCCAGCTCGTCGAAGCGACTGGATAGCTCTGGATAGATGTCGACGCACGGCGCCAGCCGAACCGTGATGAGGCCTTGCGGCAGAACGAATCCCGAGATGCGGTGCGTGGACAACGTGGGCTCGGCTTCGCCGGCGGGTTGCAGAGGTACGACGGCGTAGACCGTGAAGAACGTGTGCGTCTTGTAGACGGTCGCCTTGGTGCGCTCTGCCTCCGCGACCGCGTCCTCCACGGCCCAGTCGTTCAGACCCAGCTCCTGGGCCAGCTCCTTCAGTGCACTGTGGTCGGGATCGTAGATGTCGGCCCAGACGAGCGTGTCCTTCTCCACCAGATAGTCGGATATCGCGGCGAACTCGAAGTCCTCCTGCGGCTTTCCGGCTCGCCAGACGCGGCCACGCACCTGCTTCACTGGCGCACTAGTTCCAGATCCGCACCCGTTTGGCAGGATCGAGGTAGAGCTCGTCGCCGGTGTTGACGTCGAACGCGTCGTAGAACGCATCCATGTTGCTGATGACGCCGTTGCAACGGAACTCCGGTGGCGAGTGCGGATCGGTCGCCAACCGCCGAATCGCTTCTGCGGTGCGGGATTTGGTTCGCCACACCTGCGCCCAGCCGAAGAACACTCGCTGTACGCCGGTCAGCCCGTCGATCACCGGCGCCTCACGCCCGCCCAGCGACAACTGATAGGCCAGCAGCGCGATCGACAGGCCGCCGAGGTCGCCGATGTTCTCGCCGACGGTGAAGGCACCGTTCACGTGATTGTCCCCGGTCAACTGACGAGGTACGAAGTGGTCGTACTGCTCGATCAATGCCGTTGTGCGAAGACCGAATTCCGCACGATCGCTGTCCGTCCACCAGTCCACGAGGTTTCCGTCACCGTCGTACTTGGCACCCTGGTCATCGAAACCGTGCCCGATCTCGTGGCCGATGACCGCGCCGATTCCGCCGTAGTTCGCTGCGTCGTCCGCTTCGGCATCGAAGAACGGGGGCTGCAGAATCGCTGCGGGGAAGACGATCTCGTTCATGCCTGGGTTGTAGTACGCATTGACGGTCTGCGGCGTCATGAACCACTCGTCGCGATCCACCGGCCCCCCAAGCTTGGCGAGTTCGCGGTCGGTACCAACCTCGTTGCCGCGCAAGTAGTTTCCGTACAGATCGCCACGGTCGATCACCAGCGTCGAATAGTCGCGCCAACGGACCGGGTAGCCGATCTTCGGCGTGAACTTGTCGAGCTTCTCTAGCGCGCGCTTGCGCGTCTCGGGCGTCATCCAGTCCAGATCGGCAATGCTTACGCGGTAGGCCTCGCGCAGGTTCGCGACGAGTTCGTCCATCCGGGCCTTGGCGTCCGGTGGGAAATGCCTTTCTACGTAGAGCTTTCCGACCGCGTCGCCCATGAGGCTCTCGACGAGGGAAACGCCACGCTTCCAGCGGTCGCGGATCTGCTCCGTGCCACTCAACGTTCGCCCGTAGAACGCGAAGTTCTCGGCAACCAACTCATCGGTGAGCATCGAGGCACGCGAGGTGATCACGCGCCAGCGCAACCAGCGCTTCCAATCGTCGAAGTCGGCCGACGCCCACTGCGCCGCGAAAGCCGTGAGCACGTCGGGTTGGCGGACGACGACTTCCGCCACTGCCTCCGGCGTGGTGCCGAGCGCCACCAGCCAGCCCGTCCAGTCGAAACCAGGTGCCTCGGAGGGCAGCTCGGCAAAGGTCCGCAAGTTGTAGGTGAGATCGGCGTCGCGGCGTTTGACGACGTCCCAGTGCGCGGCGGCAAGCTTCGTCTCCAGTGCAACGATTCGTGCCGCGGTGTCTGCGTGCGCGGCCTCGTCCCCGCCGTACACCAGCGCGAACATCCTCGCGATGTGACCGGGATACGCGTCGAGGATCTCGGCGTGGGCGGGATCGCGGTAGTACGACTCGTCGGGCAGGCCCAGCCCGGATTGCGAGAAGTGCAGTAGGTAGCGGGTGGAGTCCTTCGAGTCGGTGTCGACGTACACCCCGGCTCCGCCGCCGACGCCGGTGCGCTGCATGCCGCCGAGGACTGCCGCGAGCGCATCGGGAGTCGGCGCCGCGTCGATCTTCGCGAGGTCGCCGAGCAGCGGCGCGACGCCGACCTCGGCAACCCGCGCCTCGTCCATGAAGCTGCCGTACAGATCACCGATGCGCTGCTGGTCGGTGCCCGCGGGTGCCCCCGCCGCCGCAGCCTCGGTGATCAGGTCGCGGACCTGTTCCTCGGCACGGTCGGCCAGCAACCGGAACGCCCCGTCGGTGGCGCGGTCTGCAGGCATCTCGTGGTCGGCCAGCCAGCGTCCGTTGACGTGGCCGAACAGATCGTCTTGTGGGCGTGCTTCCGAGTCGACGTAGGTCAGATCGATTCCAGAACGAATGGCTTCTACCGTCACCCCGCCATCCTTCCAGACGCCGAAGGGAGGCGTTGGCGACGGCAGGTACCCTTCGGCCATGCCTGACGAGGTCGACGACGAGCGCAAGCCAGACCCCGTGAAGAAGGCGCCAGTGAAGAAGGAGCCCGAGGTCAGCGAGGCGACCGAAGGCGTGTTCACCGGGTACGGCATCGCCTCGGCAGTACTGGGCGTCGTGGCCGTCGTCGCCGTGGTCTTGGCGGTGTTCATCTGGTCGGGTCACCGCGACGAAGTCGACGAGCGGGGATACGAGACGCGGGTGCTACAGGCCGCGGCCGACTGGACGAACGTCCTGATCAACATGAACAAGGACTCGATCGATTCGAGTCTGCAAAAGCTTCACGACGGAACGGTCGGGCAGCTCAACGCCGACTTCGAGGCGACCGTCGACCCGTTCAAGCAGCTCGTGCAGAAGCTGCAGGCACAGACGATGGGGCAGGTCGACTCGGTCGCCATCGAATCGGTGCACCATGAACAGCCGGGCGCCACCGGAGGGCCCCCGCCGCAACCCGAGCTCAGCACCGTGGCCTCGCGGACCGACACCGTGATCGTCGTCGCCACGTCGGTGAGCCAGAACGCGGGGACGACCAAGCCGCAGCCAGTGCGCTGGAATCTGCGTTTGGGCGTTTCGGACGTCGACGGCAAGCTGTTGATCTCGCGGCTGGAGTCCATCCGATGAGGAACCGCTTGCGGGTGCTCGCCTTCGACGTGCTTGCACCGCTGATCACGATCGCCGCGCTGGTCTACGTCGGCATCGCACTGGATTGGCCGACGTGGTGGGTCTCGGTCTGCTCGATCCTGTGTCTGTTGATCGTGCAGGCCGTCGTCGTCGACTTCGTGTTGTTCCGCCGCGACGGCGTGACGGTCGGCACCGACGACGACGGCCCAGGACTCCGGCTGACCGTCGTCGGGCTCGCAACTGCGGCGCTGGCGGCTGCGGTGGTCGTCGGCTACACCCAGTGGACGATTCCGGATCGCGGGATCCACGGGGACGTCGACGAGGTGGTCGGCATCGCCAGTAGCGTCGCCGAGGCGTGGGCCACCTTCAGCCCGCAGGCGCCGAACGCGTCGGTCGACAGGGCTGTCGCGCTCATGACTCCCGAGCGGGCGGACGCTTACAAGCAGGAACTCGCCTCGGTGACGAAGGAATTGGCGAGCAAGAACGTCTCAGGACAGGCGACCACGATCTCGGCGGGAGTAGAGGCGATCGGCCCCGCGGTCGCGAGTGTCGCGGTCGTGATGCGCGGAACGCAGAGCACGCCAGGGCGGCCGCCCGACGTCGCGGTGCTGGCGCTGCGCGTCACGTTGACGAAGGACACCGGGCGCTGGCTCGTCGCTGACGTGGCCCCGATCAACGCGCGTTGAGCACGCTCGACCCGACGGCCAGCAGTCGCTCGGTCAGCTCGGTCGGCCTGCTCAGCGAAACCAGGTGTCCTCCAGGGATCACCTCGACGTCGAGCCCTAGGCGTTCGCGGACCAGGCTCTGCTGAAAGTCCAGAGGAAACAGTCGATCGTCGCGGCCGGTGATCACTCGCGTTGGGACGTCGGGCCAGCGATCCAGCGGCCACGGCTGTGCGAAAGGCGTATCGGACTGGGGCGGGTCCCCCTGCCTTATCGCTGCGTCGCGAATGTGGTCGGGGACGTCGTGGAAGAAGTCCTCCACCATGTCGAAGGGTCGCTCGCCGAGGAAGATCCGGCGGAAGTGCGCGCGCATCGCGGCGCGTTGACCGGTCGCCTCCCACCACTGCCCCGGCGTCTCGCCCGGCGACGGCACCATCGGGTTGACGAGCACCAGCAGCGCCGCAGACAGCCGGTCGGCGACGATCGGTGCCGTGAATGCACCCATGGACTGGCCGACGATTACCAGCGGTCCAGTGACGTCCGCGAGCGCGCGGCACGCGGTGTCGGCGTAGGTATCGAGGTCGGCGGCATCGTCGGCCGCAGGCAGTTCGATCGGAATCGCGTCGGCGCCCGCCGCGACGAGGAGGGGAACGACGCGGTGCCAATACCAGGCGTTGCCGCCCGCGCCGGGAATCAGGGCGTAGGTCGTGGTGACGGTGGGCACTTCTCGTCAGCCCGGTGAGCCGCCGCGCTCGTCGCGCATCTTGGCGAAGCGGTCGGACAGCCGCCGGATCCGGATCATCAGCGAGGCGGCGGGGCTCGTCGCGCCGTCGAGGTAGGCGGCGAGCTGTTCGTTGGGTACGCCGATGCGGGAAGCGAACTCGCGCTGGCTGAGGCCCGATCGCTCGATCATGACCTGCACGTGGCGAGCCACCTCCTGGCGCTCGCTCTCCTCGAGCCTGTCGCGGGTGCGGGTCAGGACCTCGGCCATGGCTCTCGACACGCCGTAGGGGTTCGCGGTCTCCAGCACTTCTTCGACCTGGCGCGCGGTGCGGCCGTAGGGGTCGCGCTTGATGGCCGTGACGATGCTCTGCCAGACGGCGAGATCGTCCTGTTCCAGTGCGGCGTGGATTGCAGACGTCGGCCAGAATTCGACGGGTCGGTTGTCCCTCGTCGGTCGTGGCGGCGCTGCGCGATGCGGGCGGCCGGGAACGGCGTCGTAGCGTGCGTCCCGTCTCTCGGGGGTCGCCGCGGTTTCCCGCATCGAAGTCACCTCGCCTCCTCGAGCATCGCCACCGCCACTGCCAGGCAGCGCTGCCTGATGTGCGCCCACTCCGCATCCTCGTCTTGGCCTGACGACGAGGCATCGTCGCCGTCCGATGGGTGCGGGTCGGCCAGTCGTCGCACCAGCTGTGTGGCCACCTTGGCCCGTCGACCCCCGTAGTACCGGTCCATGCCCGCCAACACCACTGCTGCAGTTTGAGTCTCCATGGAGTCGACGAGATCGGCAAACTCGGAGAAGTCCTTCGCACTGTTTCGGCACATGATCAGGTAGCTCTTGAGCCGCAACGTCTCTGCGCCGGTTGGAATCCGCAATCGGTCGCCGGTTGGTAGCTGGACGTTGGTGGTCTCCATTGGGCTGCGGCGTTCGACGATCGGGGGATCGATCGATGCCGCCGTGGTCAGCGCGTCGAGCGCCACCGCAAGCCTGCCGCGCCACATGGTCACCGGGTGCAGAGGTTCGGTCACGGCGCGCTTGCCGTTGACCCCGGCTTTACCGCTGGTCCCGTTCTTGCCATTCGTCGGGATCTTCACGGTGGTGGCCTCTTTGCCGTTGTTCGGAGCCTTGGCGGCGCCTTGCGTCTTGCCGCCGTTGCCCCTGCCGCTGGTGCGCACCCTGCCGCTGGAGTAGCTCTTTGCCTTGACGTGTCCCTTGCCGTGGCGGGCGCCGTTCGAAAGGGACTTGCCATTGGCTTGCGCGGTGACCGGAGAACCGTTGACGTGCTCTGCCGCCGACGGCCCGAGGAGCCCGCAGCCGCTGAATGCCAGCGGGTCGGCGACCGAGATGGTGTGTGGCGCCAGGCTCTTCAACTTCGCCGCCGACTTGACCATCATCCGGATGTCCGAACCCGACGGCCCCATCGTGGAGATGCCCTCGGGGATGATGACGAGGTCGAGGACGTCGACCTTGGGCAGCGGCTTCTCGAAGTCCACGGACGGCAGGATGCGATCCAGCCAGCCGGGCAACCACCAGTTCCATTGGGCGAACATCGCCATCAGCGCAGGCACGAGGACGAGGCGGACGACGGTGGCGTCGACGGCGATCGCCACCGCGCACGCCACTCCGAGTTGGGCCACCAGGGGCATGCCAGCGAAGGCGAACCCGACGAAGACCGCGATCATGATCAACGCCGCGCTGGTAATCGTGCGGGCGCTGGTGCTCACGCCGTACGCGACGGCGTCGCGGGTGTTGTTGGTCTGCAGGAATCGCTCGCGGATGCGGGTCAAGAGGAAGATCTCGTAGTCCATCGACAAGCCGAACGTCATCGCGAGCACCAGCGGTGGAATCGTGCTGTCGATCGTCGGGAGCTGCTTGAGGCCGAGTGCCTCCAGCCAACCCCACTGGAAGACGGCCACCAGGCTGCCATATGCGGCGGCCACCGACAGCACCGTCATCAGGACGCCCTTGAGTGCGAGGAACACCGATCGGATCGAGATCAACAGCATCACGAAGGCGATCAGCGCGACGAACCCGAACACCGCGAGCTGGGTCGCAACGACTCGCTCGTTGAAGTCCTGAATCAAGGCCGTCGGACCGCCGACGTCGACGTCGGCTCGACTCCCAGCCGCGCCGGGCAGGTGCTCGCGCATCCAGGTGACGTTTTCGCGGGCACCGTCGGACTCGGGATCGACCGAGAGCACCGCAGACAGCATGGCGCTGCGGTTGTCGTTGCCGAACACCGGCGGGGAGACCGACGCGACATTGGGCCCCTGCGACATCTCCTGAGCGATGGCGGTCAGGGTCTGCGCGTTCTCGGGCTCGTTCGCGGTCCGGTCGGGGAATTGCACGAGAACCCGAACGGGTCCCAACGCGCCGGGTCCCAATGCTTCGGCGGCGGCACTCACACCGCCGCGGATCTCGTGGGTGGGTTCGAACTGACCAAGCAGGCTGTTGCCTAGCACCATCGAGAAGGCGGGCGCGGCCATGGTCAGTAGAAATGCCGAAGCCGCGGATGCGGCGAGCCACGGGCGCCGCATCACCCAGCCGGTCCACCTGGTCCAGAACCGGGACTGGCTGGTGTCCGATCGCCTGGAGAACTGCAACCACGACGAGCGCTTGGCCGCGGCTTTTCCGAACGTGGCGAGCACCGCGGGAATCAGCGTCGTCGACGTCAGAACGGCGACCGCGACCGCGAGGATCGCCCCCGTCGCCATCGAGCTCAGCACCGGGGTGTTGATGAGGTACAGACCCGTCAGCGAGGCGATCACCGTGAGGCCGGAGAGGACCACGGCAAGGCCGGACGTCGCCATGGCCGCGTCGGCCGCATCGTCGGGGTCGCGACCGGACCGCAGCTCCTCCCTGAACCGCATCAGAATGAATAGCGAGTAGTCCACGGCAAGGGCGATGCCGAACATCGATACCGTCGACGTGACGAACACCGACATCTGGGTGACCATCGACAACAGATAGACGACGCCCATCGTGACCGCGACGGTGCAGACACCGAGCACCAGCGGCAGCGTGGCGGCGGCAAGTGAACCGAAGACCGCGAGCAGGACGATCAGAACGATCGGCATGTTCCACTTCTCGGCCTGCGTGATGTCGTGCTTGGTGGTCTCGCTCGCGGCGGCGCCCAAGGCGCCCTGCCCGATGACGTACAGGCGCACCTTGCCGTTCTCGATCTGACCCGGCTGGTCCCCGTTGATGCCGACCTTCGTGCGCAACTGTTTCGCGACGTCGACGGCGCCGGTGTTCTCGAAGTCGAGCTGGAGGGTGAGGACGTAAGGCCGGTCGGGCTGAGGCGGGGGCTGCTGCGGGTTCGGTACGACCTTGACGCTCGGCACCTCGCCTGCGATGCGCTTGAGCTGCTCGACGGCGGCGTTCATGTCCTCGAAGGAGGCGTCGGCGCGCGGTGCGGCGACGAGCGCGAGAGGCGAGGCCCCCTGGTCGGGATAGTGGTCCTCGATTTGGTACTGAACGTTCAGCGACTGCGAGCCCGCGACCTCGAACCCGCCGCCCGTGAGGTGACCCGACTGCGTCACGCCCAGGTACACCGACGGAACGAGGAGAAGTAGCCACGTGAGGAAGACCGCCCAGCGATATCTGCGCAGGCCGCTACTCAAGCGCATCATGAACTGCTGGATGACGAACCTCTGCCTTCTTGGGGGCGTTTCGTTGCCGTGAGCGTACCGCAGCAGAAGGTAGGGTAACCGGCCCGCATGCACGGCAGATGGCGTCCGCGGACGTCTCCGGCGGTTGTTTGGCGATCGTGTCCCAGATGTGGCTGGTTCGGTATTGGACGCCTCTTGACTAGGGTCGGGTACCGCTTGGCGAGTTTGCCAGTGAACTTGCGGCGGATTCCCTGTGAGGGTGGTGCCCACAGGCGCGCAGCCTGATCGCCCGCCGCCTGCGAGGTCCTCGGCGTCGCTCACCGGCAGCTCGGCGCCGCGGTCGACGGCCGTCGGCAGCGAATCGCGTTGACGCATCATATGGGCCTGAGCTGCGCGTTTAGGCTTTCTCGCGATTGGTTGGCCGCAAGCCAAGAAAGTCGACTGCGATTCTGCTTAGCTCTTTGTGTTGGCACCCGTCGTCGGGTGGCCTCCTCTGCGATGTCTACGTATTCGATGAAGGAGCTTGACTATGGTGCTCTCGGCGCGTGCTGGGCGGCGTGCGGTAGCTGGTGCGTTGGGCGCCGGCACGATCGCCGGCGCGATGTTGTTCGGTGCGATCCCCTCGGCCTTGGCCGATGACCCGGCGCTCAACCCGCCGAACTGCACCGCCGCCGACCTGGCTGGCGTGGCAGCCGGAGTGTCGGCCGCGACGTCGGCCTATCTGTTCACCCACCCGGATGCGAACTGGTTCTTCACCAGCCTCGAGGGTCTCCCGCGTGATCAAGTTCGGTCACAGGTCTCCGACTACCTGACCAAGAACCCGCAGACGAAGACCGATCTCACGGGCATCCGCCAGCCGCTTGTCGATCTGAAGGATCGTTGCGGGTCGGCACCTGCGCCAGCTCTGCCGTAGCACCCGTGCCGGTTCGGCAGGGGGTATCTGCTGACGGGGATGTCGGGGACTTCGACGCCGACGGCTCGTCAGCACCGGAGAACGCGGGGCGCACCGTCCTCATGGTCGACGACGACCCTGACGTGAGGACGTCGGTGGCCCGCGGCCTTCGGCATTCCGGTTTCGACGTCAGAGTCGCTGCGAGCGGCAAGGAAGCGTTGCGGCTACTGTCCAGCGAGCCTCACGATGCGCTGGTGCTGGACGTTCAGATGCCCGAGCTCGACGGCGTCGCGGTGGTGGCCGCATTGCGCGCGTTGGGAAACGACATACCGATCTGCGTATTGTCCGCGCGCGATACGGTCAACGATCGGATCGCGGGTCTCGAAGCCGGCGCCGACGACTATCTGACGAAGCCGTTCGACCTGGGTGAGCTGGTCGCTCGCCTGCACGCGCTGCTACGCCGGTCGAGCCACTCGGACCGGCCGTCGGACACCATGACGGTAGGACCGCTGACCATCGACACCGCGCGTCGGCTGGTGTTCATCGACGGTGAGCGGGCGGACCTGACGAAGCGGGAGTTCGACCTCCTCGCAGTGCTCGCGGAGAACTCGGGCGTGGTGCTGTCGCGGCAGCGCCTGCTCGAGCTGGTGTGGGGTTATGACTTCGACGTCGACACGAACGTCGCCGACGTCTTCGTCAGCTATCTGCGCCGCAAGCTGGAGCGGGACGGCCAGCCCAGGGTGATCCACACCGTGCGCGGGGTCGGGTACGTCCTGCGCGACGAGTCTTAAGTGCGACTTCTTCGCATCGGGCGGTCGGCGTCGCTGCGCACCCGCGTGGCACTCGCGTCTGCGGCTGCCGCCGCAGCGGTCGTGGCGGTGTTCACGGTGCTCACCTCGATCGTGTTGGCCAACAACGACGCCGAGCAGCTCGACCGCAGGCTGAACTCGATCATCGAGGCGAGCATGATGCCGAGCAGTTCGCAGGATCCGAGTCACGCACCCGTGCTCACCACGGGGCGGTCGGCTTCGTCGGGGCAGGTGGTGTTTCAGCGCGGCTTCCAATTGCCAAGGCTGCCAGTGGGAACCGACACGGTGCCGGTCAACGGCGTTGACTATCGGGTGCGCACCGTGAAGCTCGATCAGCAGGGCGGCGTGCTCATGTCGGTGGGTATTCGCGCCGACAGCATTCTGCTGACCCGTGCCCGAATACCGCTGTACTCCGCCGTCGGCGTCGTCACCGTCCTGATCGCTTGGTCACTGGGCTGGATCTTGGCTGGGCCCGCCGTTCGGCCGTTGCGACGGTTGACCGAACAGACCAAGCAACTGGGTCAGGGCAGTGCCCGCATCGAGGCGGTGACTGGCGCGAGGGAGGCCGAGGAGCTGTCCGACGCCATGGCAGGCATGCTGACTCGCCTGACCGCTGCCCAGCAGGCGACCACGAACTCGTTGCAGGCAGCGCAGGACTTTGCGGCGAACGCGGCACACGAGCTGCGCACGCCGCTCACCGCCATGCGCGCCGACCTCGACACACTGCGAATCCACGACCTACCTGCAGAGGAGCGTGACGAAGTCGTGGTCGACCTGCTGCGGTCGCAGCGGCGCGTCGAGGCGATCATCACCGCGCTTGGCCAACTGGCGTCGGGTCAGCTGGCGCAGGCCGAGGACCGCGAGCTGATCGACGTCACGGACATGCTCGATCGCGTCGCGCGGGAGAACATGCGGCTCGGCGGGATCGAGATCACCGTGGAGTCCGGCGAAGACATCGGCATGATCTGGGGTTGGCCCGGTGGCCTGCGGCTGGCCGTGGACAACCTGGTGCGCAACGCGATCAACCATGGCCGGGCCAGCCGAATCGTGCTGACGGCCGAGCGTCGGTCTGCTGCGAATGCGCAAGGGATGGACGGGGATACGGGGAGCGCGCTGATCATCACCGTCGACGACGACGGGCAAGGGTTGCCCGCCGACGAGCGCGAGATGGTGATGGGTCGGTTCGCAAGGGGCAGCACGGCAGCATCGGGTGGCTCCGGCCTTGGTCTCGCCTTGGTCGCACAGCAGGCGGCGTTGCACGGAGGCAGCATCGCATTGTCCGATGGACCCCTCGGCGGGCTGAGGGCCACCTTGACGGTGTCGACTTCGCCTGAGCCCCTTGATGATTCAGCTGACGACCCAGTCAGCTCCGAGCTCGGACTCTTGCGACGAGGCGCCAACCGAGTAACAGGACGGCGGTCACTACCGAAGCAACCACCACGAAGCTGATCGCAGTTCCCTGGGATGTGATCTTGCGCAACGACATTCCAATGACCACGGTGCTCAACCACACCACCAGCCCCGTCGGCGACAGATCAGTTGGCCTTCGCCAGCCGCGTACTGCGAGCCAGCCGAGCGCCGTGCCGACCAGGAATGGCCACGCCGTCTCGGCGACTCCCGCCACCGTGAGTCCCTCGGCGTGACTGCGCCTGCCGATCGCACAGAAGACGATCACGCAGACGACGTCGCCCAGGAACGCCTTAGCCGCTCGCATAGCTCATCACGTCGAGCACCAACGGACTCGTGTTGGACTCCTCCCTCGCCGTGAACCCGGCCTGCAGTTGAGCAGGCTTGCCCTGGCTTAGCCGTTCGAGCCCGGCCAACCCAGCGAGCATGTCATCGAGCTTGAACGACCTGAACACGAACGGAATTCCATTGGACTTCAACGGATCTGGGGTGCTCATGACGTGGAAGTGCAGATGCGGTGCATCGGTGTTGCCGCTGTTGCCGAGGTTGGCGAGTACCTGCCCGGTGGTCAGCTGATCGCCGACCTTCACCTTCACGCTGCCAGTCTCGAGGTGCGCGTAGAAGGCGTACTTGCCATTGCCGATGTCCTGAACGACGTGGTTGCCGCCGTACTGATCGAGCGGTAGGCCGGTCGGGCTGGCGCCAGGGATCTGCTCGGGCAACCCGTCGACGACGGCGACGACCGGCCCGTCGGCGACCGCGTGGATGTCTGCCCCGAAGTACGGATAGCTGTCGAGTTTGGCCGCGTCGCCGTTGAACACGGTGCCGTCCTGGCTCAGCTGGAGGTAGTCGATCGCGAATCGTTCGGCGGCCCACAGCTGACCGTCCAGCGGGTTCAAGGCCATCCGATGCGCCGTCATGTCGCAGCAGCTGTTGCCGTCCAGCCAGCGCGGGCCGTCCAGCGGCGGTGCGATGACGGCCGGTTGGTGTGTGGAGACCGTGACTGGGGCAACGTCGGCCTCGGTCACCGTCGGGGTGATCAACGGCGGCGACGGCTTCGTGGTGTTGACCACGAGGGTGTGCGAAAGATCCTGCGGCACAGCGTCTTCATCGTCGACCACGACGTCGAGCCAGATGTATCCCGTCTGCCCGGGCCCCAGCTTCGACGTCGGTGCGGGATCGCCTGCGGCCCGCATCCAGTACGACAGCTTGTCGCCGGCCAGCGACAGGAGCGTCCGGTCGCCTGACTTCGCCGCCGCCGACGCCACGGTGACCTCTTGGTTCAGCACGTTGTTGAGAAGAAGCTCGTAAGCCAGATGGACCTTGCCGTCGGTCGTGGGTACCGCTACCGGCGGGGCGACGACGCTCACTAGCAAGGGAGTCAGAACGACGGGTCCTGACCTCGGGGCGGCGGTCGACTTCGGTGACGCAGAATTCGATGGCGACGACGATGGCGCTTCAGTCGTCGCCCCGCATCCCGCGATCAAGACGAGTACACCCAGAAACGCCCCAACCCCTTGGAATCCGAGCGACATTCGTCGATCCTATGGGTCGGCCTCGGGTTCGCGTCGCCCTTCGGCGCCGCCGTCGAAGGTAGGTTCGGTCAACTCGGCGTCCTTGCCCAACTCCTCGTCGGGGTCGATGTCCTTCTCCGTCCGGAACAGGAAGAAGAACACGACCCAGCCGATCGAGGAGATGAAGATCCAGCTCACCAGGCGGTAGATGAGCATCGCCGAGATCGACGAGGCAAGGGTCATGCCGCTCGTGACCAGGCCGGGAACCAGCACCGCCTCGACGACGAGGAGCCCACCGGGCATCAGCGGAATCGACCCTACGGCGCGCGCGGCCGCGTAGGCCACCGTCAGACCTGCGAGGGACGGCTTGCCGCCCGCGGCATAGGCGGCGAACGCCAGGCACGCCACGTCGGCGATCCAGTTGAACAGCGACCAGCTGAACGCTGTCGTCAGGGCGCGGCGGCTCAGGCTCACGGACTCCAGCTGGTCGAGCATCTGGCGCCACTTGTCCAGGCCGGTGTCGGCGGGCTTGCCGCGGATCGAGTTCACCCAGGACAGCACCCGCACCCCGATGCCGTCGATCTGCTGCGGGTTGCTTGCGACCGACTGCCCCAACAGAAGCAGCGCGACGAAGCCGCCGAGCGTGAAGATCAACGACAGGGGGTTCTTGCTCGCGCCGAGCATGAAGGCGCCTGCGAGGCCGATCAGTGCGAGGCCGACGACCTGGAGCACCCCCGACATCACCAACTGCCACGACGCGACGACGGGCGACGCACCCCACCGGCGTTGCTGCCGGTAGACGAACGTCGCCGAGAGCACCGGGCCGCCAGGCATCGTGGTGGACAACGCATTGCCTGCGTAGAACGCCGCCTCGGAGCGCCACTGCTTGACGTAGACGCCCGCCGACGCCAGTAGGGTCCGCTGGATCTGCGCGAAGCTGTGCATCGATGCGAGCGCGGCGAAGGCCGCGGCGAGCACCCACCACCAGTTCGCCGACAGCAGGCTGTGCCACGCCTTCGCGAGCTGATCCCATACCAGCACGACTTCGACGGAGAGCACGACGACGGCGAGCCCGATGACCACCCAGCGCACCCACCAGTACCGGCCGCGTTGGCGGCCTTCCTGGCTGGACCCGTCGTGGGCCGCTTCGCTCATGCTCTCAGGTGACACTTCCCTGGCCGCTTCGATCTTCCCCGCGAGCGGGGGGACTCCCAGCTCCGGAACGTCGTGCGACACGCACCAAGGGTAGCGGCGCGACCTGGCCGAACGAGGTTGCCCCGAACGGGCGTGCCGACTCGTTACGCTACCGGGATGCAAGGGGGCTTCTCGGTCGACTCGGCAGCCGACGCGTCGGTCCACCCGCTAGTGCGGAAGGCAGCGGCCTGGTCGTGGCGCCTGCTGCTGATCCTCGCCGCGGTGATCGCCGTTGCGTGGGTGGTGATGCGTCTGGAACTGATCGTGGTGCCGGTGGCGCTTGCGACCATGCTGGCGGCAATGCTGCTTCCGGTCGTGGACATTCTCGACCGCCGAGGCCTTCCCCGCGGCCTCGCGGTGGCCTTGGTCTTGTTGACCGGGTTCGTGGTGGTCGGCGGCATTCTGACGTTCGTCGTCAGCCAGTTCATCGAGGGCATGCCCGCCCTCGTCGAGCAGGTGACCAAGAGCATCGACGGCGTCCGGAACTGGTTGAACACCGGCTTCCTCAAGGATTTCGTGGCAGATCCGATCAACAACGCCAGCCAGACCGCGATCGACGCGCTGAAGAGCAATGGCGGCAAACTGACCAGCGGTGCGCTCTCCACCGCGGGCACGATTACCGAGCTCTTCGCGGGTGCGGCGCTGGTGTTCTTCACCCTGATCTTCCTGCTGCAGGGCGGACGCAACATCTTCGCCTACGTCACCACGATCTTCCCGTCGTCCGTCCGCGAGCGAGTGCGTGATGCGGGCCGGGCGGGTTTCCACTCGTTGACCGGCTACGTGCGCGCGACGTTCCTGGTCGCGCTCGTCGACGCGGTCGGCATCGGCACCGGCCTGGCGATCATGGGCATACCGCTGGCACTGCCACTCGCGTCCCTGGTGTTCCTCGGGGCGTTCATCCCGCTCGTCGGCGCGGTCATCGCGGGCGGGTTGGCAGTGATCATCGCGCTCATCGCAAAGGGGTGGGTGTTCGCACTCATCACCCTTGGCCTGATCGTCGCCGTACAGCAGCTCGAATCGCACATCCTGCAACCCCTCGTGATGGGTCGGGCGGTGTCGGTGCACCCGTTGGCCGTCATCCTCGCGATCGCCGCAGGCGGATTCCTCGCGGGGATCGTCGGCGCGCTGCTGGCCGTCCCTACCGTCGCGGTGCTCAACAGTGCGGTCCGCGTTCTCGTCGCCGACGACCCTGCCGCCGAGGAGGCCGAGCTCGCCGCGGAGGTCGGACCTGCGATCAAGGCAGAACCCGATGAGCTAGAACCCAGGGCCGAGCCAGCCAATACCGACTCAACCAAGACCGATTCGGCTAGAGACGACCCTCGCGCCGAAGCAGATCCTGCGCGCTGACCCCACCGACGCGCCGCGTCGGCGCGTCATCCGCATCCGGAGCTTCAGTGGTTTCCGACGGAGGACGCTGCGCAGGTATCGCAGTGGTCGGCTCGTTGTCAGCGGGGCTGGTCGGCGCAGAACGCTTCTGCGTGGGGATCGCCCGCGTCTTGTCCTCCGACGGCGATGACCCCGCGGGAGAGCCGCCGGCAGGGCCGTTCGTGCCGCCGTTGCGCAACTCACCAAGCCACGACTCGATCTCACGGCTTGGGTCCGAATTCCTTGGTGGCTCGCTATGGCGGGCACCACGGGTCGGTTCACCTCGGCCAGAGGGTTCTGGCCCCCGTGGCGAGATGCGTGGTGCACCCGGGCGCTGAGCCGTAGCGCCAGCCTTGCTCGATGGCACGTTCGTCGGTGGCACGTTCGTCGGTGGCGCGTTCGTCGGGGGCACCTTCGCGGGGGGCACCTTCGCGGGCGGGACCTTCGTCGGCTGCGCCTTGGCTGCGGCGAAGCGGGTGGTCGCCGCCTCGCTGGCTGGCGCGGCGGTCGCTGTCGGAATCCTGGTGGTTCCCGCCGCCGACGGGGGGTTCACCCGGGCAGGCATCGCCGCGGGCATTCTGCCCGCGCCCGTGGGTCGGGGAGGTCCATCGGGGTGTCCAGGATCGTGCGGTGGTCGTGGCAGTGCCGCCATCGGCGCTGCGCCCGCACCGACCAGAGCCTCGTCGGGCTCGCGGACGGTCGGCCGCTTGCGCTCGTCGGGCAGTTCGGTCTCGCCGAGGCCGAGGCGCTCCTGCACCCGCTTCATCCAGCGCGGCGCCCACCAGCAGTCATCGCCGAGCAACTTCATGATCGCGGGAACTAGGAACATACGGATTATGGTGGCGTCCAACAGCAATGCGATGAGGAGGCCGAACGCCAGGTACTTCATCATCACCAAATCGGAGAACACGAACGCGCCCGCAACGACCGCGAGGACGAGAGCGGCGCCGGTGATCAGCCGGCCCGTCGTGGCGGTACCGATCCGGATGGCCTCGGCAGTGGACATGCCGCGCTCACGCGCCTCCACCATGCGTGATACGAGGAACACTTCGTAGTCCGTCGACAGACCCCAAATCACCGCGATGATGAGGCCGATCATGGGTGCCATCAGCGGCTGCGGCGTGTAGTTCATGAGCCCGGACCCGTGGCCCTCCACGAACATCCAGGTGAGTATGCCCATCGTGGATCCAAGGGTCAGGGCACTCATCAATGCAGCCTTGATGGGTAGCACGACCGACCCGAACGCCAAGAACATCAGCACCGTCGTAGTGATGATCAGCAACCCCACCATCAGGGGCAGCTTGTCGAACAAGCCGTAGATGCTGTCGTAGACCAGCGCTGGTGTACCGCCGATCAACAGCGTCGTGCCATGCGGGGCCGCCAGCGCTCGGAGCTGTTCGATTTGAGGGCCGGGGTTATTGCTGTTGACGAGGCCGTTCTGAATCACGCGAACGGACGGGTCCTTCGATCCACCGTCCTGCTGAGAACGTTCCGGCCACATCTTCGACGGGTCGTTCTGCGGTTCGGTGAACCCATGGACGGCCTTCGCCTTGGCTCGGACGTCCGCGATCTGCTGATCCGTGACCGGCTGTCCGTCGTTGCTCTTGATGACGATCGTCAGCGGGTCGGTGCGGAAACCAGGAAAGACCTTGTCGAACTCCTCCTGCGCCATGCGCACCGAGTTGGTCGGGGGCAGGTACTTCTCGCTGATGGCGCCAAGCGCAAGCTGGCCGAGCGGAATGATCAAGACCACCATCGCAACGGCGATGGGGACGGCGAAGGCCACCGGCCGCTTCATCACGATGTTGACCAACCGGCCCCAGAAGCCCTTCTCGACCTCGTCGCGGGTCTTGGTCTTCTCCGTTTTCTCCGAGAGGAACTTCAACCACCACACGATTGGGCCGCGGGCCAGCGGGACGTAACGGGCAAGTACGAGGCCGATCGTCACGACCGAGACGAAAATCACGATGCCCAGCAACACCCAGAACAACGCGCCCTCGATGATGCCCGCGTCGCGGAGTGCGAACACCCCGTAGGCAAGCGCTGCGTACGTGCCGACGTAACCGAGGGCAAGACCGATCAGCGCCAACGAGGCACCTTGCTCGCCCGTCCTCTTGATGTTGGCACGGGCCAAGTGGCCTAGCGCGATGCCGACAGGCGGTACCAGAATTCCGGCCGGGATCGACGCCATCGCAAGGCGATTGGATTGCGGATTCGACGGGTCGGATCTGATGGGATCGGGCTGCGCGAACTTGATCAATGACTTGACGCCCAACGCATCGACGCGGGGCCCGAGGATGGCCAGTGAGGCGGCCAGCACGGTGATCGAAAGGATCGAAGCCAGCATCACCGTCGCGATGGCTGCGTAGGTGATCGACTTGAGAAAGCCCTGAGGGAAGAGCAGAAGGGGCAGCAGTGACGCCACGATGATCAACGCAGAGAACGTCACGGTGCGGCCCGAAGTCATGATCGTTCTTCGGACGGCTGCCTCGGTGTCGTAGCCCTCGGCGATCTCCTCCCGGAATCGGCTGACGATGAACAGCCCGTAGTCGATGGCGATGCCAAGGCCGATGAGCGTGACGACCGGCTGAGCGAAGAAGTGCACCGGCGTGAACACGGCCACTAGCCGCATGATGCCCAGCGCACCCATGATCGTCAGGCCGCCGATGATGGCGGGCAGGGTGGCCGAGATGACGGTGCCGAACACGAAGAAGAGGACGACGGCCACTAGCGGTATCGCGGCTACCTCGGCACGCTTCTGGTCGTCGCCGATCGTCCCCGTGAGCGCATTGGCCAGGGGGTTCAACCCGGCTAGCTGGATGTCGCCTCCGTTGAGCTGCCGCAGCGCGGGTTCGACGGTCTTGTAGTTCTTGAGGATGGTGTCGTCGTCATCACCCTTGAGCGGGATACTGACGAAGGTCTTCGACAGGTCGCTGGTCTTCATCTGCTGGACGGTCTCCGACGCGGCCGTCGGAGCTCGCAGCCACCCGACCCAGCTGACGATCTGGTCGGGGTGATCCGCCACGACCTTGTTGAGCTCGTCCACCATCTTGGCCGACCACTCGGGGTTGTCGACCTTTTCCCCGTTGGGCGGCGTGAGGATCGCGACGACATGGCTAGTGCGGTCGCGACCGTAGACGCCGTCACCGATCTGGGACGCGCGCACCGACTGGCTGGTGTCGTCGTAGAAGCCGCTCTGGGTGACGTGCTCGCCCAGGCTCATCCCGTATACGCCGCCACCAAGGCACAGTGCGACCATGATTCCAATTACCGCGAATCGGAACCGGTACACCGTTCGACCCCACCAGGCGAACACGCGAACTCCTTACTAGGTCTTCGTCTCGACGTAGCCGCCGTAGCGGATACGTACGTTGTCTCCAAGCCCGTGCTGCATCAGTTTCCTATACACGCGAACTCAGAAGCGAGGTAAGCGGCCGGAAGGGCTGCAACCAGGCCCCTTGCTCGGGCAACGAATCGAGTCCGATTCGAGGTAGCGGCTCCCGGAATACACCGGGAATGTCCTCCAAGTCGACGAACTCCAAGGTATCCGACGCTAGCGCCCAACTTGCATGTTCGCGAAATCCGAGGACGCTGACCTGCACGCCATCCCTGGCGACGTCCTCCAGCGGCAGCCGGAACGCTTGCCCATCGGCCGATGCCACGAAGAGGCCTGCCAGCCCCTCGCTGCGGCGCAGGGCGATGTGCGCAAGCATGTCGTCATCTACGTCACTGTCTTCGTCGATCTTCGGTTTGGCGAAGACCGCGAAACCCACGTTACGCAACGCTTCGACCCACGGTCGAACGACGTCGGCGTTCCCAGGTGCGATGTTGGTGAAGACCGTGGCCTCCGGTTCGAACGAGATCGGGTGCTCATCGGAGGCGCGTGCAGCGCTCAGGTCGGCCGTACGCTGCAACAACCAGCGGCCAAGGGCGTCGAAGCGCGGTCGGTGCGCAGCGGTCGGACGACCGCCGAGGATAGAGCCGAGGCCCATGTCGAGGTTCGGGGCGTCCCACACCAGGAGGACGCGCTGCGGGTTGACGGGCACCTCGGCGGACTCGGGGATCCGTTCGATCTCCTTCCCGTCGCTCCGCTCGCCCTGGATCTCTTTCCCGTCGCTCCGCTCGCCCTGGATCTCGCTGACGCTCATGACCGTCGCTCCCACAGCAGTTCGGTCACGGCACTACCGACGTCTCGGGCCTTCGCCTCGTACTTGGTCTCCGGCCGACGCGTCGAGATGGGCAGCCGGTCGTCGGGGCGCACCCGGCGAAGTAGGGGCTCCGCGTCGCCCACCGCGGCGATCTGCTCTGCGTAGTCGGCGTGGTCGGTGGCAGCGTGCAGAACGCCCCCTGGTCGCAGACGGTCGGCGATCACGGCCACCGTCGGGGATTGCAGGAATCGACGCTTGTGATGGCGAGCCTTCGGCCACGGGTCGGGGAAGAACACGCGAACGCCGGTCAACGACGCGGGCGCGATCATGTGTTCGAGCACGTCAGCACCGTCGCCGCGGATGAGTCGGATGTTGGTGAGCCCGTCGCGATCGATGCCACCGAGGAGCTGGGCAAGCCCGCGGCGGTATACCTCGACGGCGATGACGTCGACGTCTGGCTCTTCTGCGGCCATTGCGACGGTCGATGTCCCGGTTCCGCACCCGATTTCCAGCACCAATGGTGCCGACCGCCCGAACCACGACGCCGTATCCAGTGGCGGTGCCAGCCGTCCGTCGGAGTCCCTGGCCTGCATACCGAGCTGCGCCCACCGACGATCCCAGGTGTCCTGCTGGCCGCCTGACAGCGCCGACCTGCGGGAACGGAAGCTGGTAACGCGTCGATGGGGGTGTGGATGGTGCCCTACCTCCGCCTCGTCGATCTCTTCGCAGGCCTCCCCCTGCTGCGCACGCATCCGACCATCGTCCCGCATCCTGCACGGGGTATTCCCATCGCAACGCAGATTGATACCCAACAGTTGCCTACGCATGTTGTCAGTGGGGCTGGTGAGAGGCGCGTGGCGCAACTGGCGCGGTTGGGGCGCCTCGTGCGGTGCGACGATGGCCACAGGGGGGACGTGACGTGACGAATGGCGCACGGGCGGATGGGCTGCAGGCGCTCGCCGGGCTGGTGGACGAGGTCGCCTGCGCCCTGCCTCAGTCGCGGTTGACGCCAGTGCTCAGCCGACTGCGGAGACCCGTGCGGGTTGCGGTTGACGGCCGCAGCGGAGTCGGCAGGTGCACCGTGGCGACGGTGCTGCATCGAAGGGGTGTCACGGTCGCTTCCACCGGCGAGCGTGCCGATCTCCGCGTGGTGGTCATCGCCGAGGCGCTCAAGCCGGAAGACCGCGCGATGCTGGAGACCGACGTCGAGACCGTCATCGTGCTCAACAAGGCGGATCTCAGCGGTTCCGCGGCAGGCGGCGCCATGGCGAACGCCGTTCGGCGGGCGGTAGAGGTCCGCGCGCTGACCGGGGTGCCGACCGTTCCGATGGTCGGCCTGCTGGCGGAGGCGGCCGTCGACGACGAACTGGACGGCGAACTGGTCGACGCGTTGCGCACGATGGTGACGGCACCCGCCGATCTGACGTCGGTGGATGCATTCGCTTCGGTTGAGCACCCCGTCGACCGAGGGGTCCGGGAGCGGCTGCTCGAACGGCTCGATCGGTTCGGGGTTGCGCACGCCGTCGTTGCCTTGGCGAGGGGCGCAGATCCTGCTCACCTGCCCAAGCTCTTCGACGACGTCAGCAACGTCGCAGCCGTCCTCGCCCAGTTGCGTCAGGCCGCAGCTCCGATCCGATACCGACGAGTCCGAGCTGCGCTCGCGGAATTAAGCTCTCTCACAGTGGAATTCGACGATCCGAGGTTGACCGGTCTGCTGAGTTCCGACCCGGTCGTGCTCGCGACGATGACCGCCGCCGTCGAGGTGGTCGAGGCCGACGGGTTGACGGTCGACGCCCGCGATGGCGCGAACGCTCACATGCGCCGCGCCACTCGCTGGCAGCGGTACGGGGAAGGGCCCGTCAATGCGTTGCACCGGCAGTGCAGCGCCGACATCGTGCGCGGGTCGCTTCGCCTGCTCGACGGGCCGCCGTGACGACGATCCTCGTGGCGGGCCCGCGATGCGCGGGAGTTAGCAGCCTGGCCGCCGCGTTGCGGACGCGGATGCCCGACCACGTGATCGCCGAGACCGACAACGCACCGGCCGCACCGGACGCCGTGGTGTTCGTCGTGTCGGCGGTGGCACCCATGGCGACGTCGGATTGCGAGATGGTCCATCGACTCTGCGGATACGCCGATCTGGTGATCGGTGCGGTGTCGAAGGTCGATGCCCATCGGACGTGGCGGGAGGTACTTGCTGCCGATCGACTTCTGCTCGCCGAACGTGCGGACCGGTACCGCGACGTGCCGTGGGTCGGTGTAGCCGCTGCGCCCGAACTCGGTGCACCGAAGGTCGACGAGTTGGTGGTCGTTCTGCTAGAGGGGCTCGCAGATCCGGAACTGGTGCACCGAAATCAATTGCGAATCAATGATATTCGGACGAGGCAATTGCGGGGGCGGCGAACCGAAATCGTGCGCGGCCGTCGCTCGGCGCCATCGGTCCGCGCGGGTGTCCACGCCGCGCGCGTGAGGCTGACGTTCCTGGTCCGTACCCGCTGCACGCAGACCCTGGTGGAATTGCGGGGCCTCGCCAGTGAATTGCGGCGTGACGGCGCGGACCGATTCGAGGCCCACGTGCGCGCTGCGGCGGACGCGTTCGTCGAGGAGGTGGATGCGGAGGTCACCCGCGAACTCGACGCCGTCGCAGCCAGGTTCGGGCTGACGGTGCCAAGGGGTGCGGGCGTGCCGCGAGCGCCAGAAATCGGCGACCCGCGGCGGCGGACGGATCGGCTGCAGTTCCGGGTGACGGCCGTGTTGGGTGCGGGCTTCGGCGTCGGAGTGGCGTTGGCCGGGAGCAGGCTGATCGCCGCGGCATTGCACGTCTCCGAGCTGGCGGGGTTGATCGCGGGCGGCCTACTCGGGGTGCTTGCCGCGGCCTGGGTGGTCGGAGCCCGCGGCCTTCTGCAGTTCAGGGCGGCGGCGGATAGGTGGGTCGGCGAGGTCGTCGTCGCGCTGCGTGCATGCGGTGAAGAGGTGGTCGCCAGTCGAGCGCTGTCTGCCGAGATGGCCTTCGCCAACCAGCTTGCGACAGGAGACGAAGCTCTGGCGGCGCGGCTCGCCGCGATCGACGCGGAACTGCGTCGAATAGAGCGACGGACCCCGCCAGGGGCGAATACTCAGCGTTTCTGAATTACTTTGCGTTGCTACTTTGCGTTTCTGAATCGGTCCTGTGAGCGATCGGACATACTCCTGATTTACCGGGGGTATGTCAGCAGCGTTAACCTCTTTGCAGGGACGACCGTCACCGCTAGCAGGAGAAAATTCATGACCTCAGCGACCATTCCGGGTTTGGACACCGCTCCGACCAACCATACGGGCCTACTGGCCTGGATCCGGGAGGTTGCCGAGCTGACACAACCAGATCGCGTCATGTTCGCCGACGGCTCCGAGGAGGAGTACAACCGCCTGGCCGAGCATCTCGTCGAGGCGGGCACCTTCCAGAAGCTGAATCCGAAGAAGCAGCCGAACTCATACCTTGCGCTGTCGGATCCGTCCGACGTCGCACGCGTCGAGTCCCGGACCTACATCTGCTCCCAGCGTGAGATCGACGCGGGCCCGACGAACAACTGGATGGACCCGGCCGAGATGCGCGCCCTCATGACCGATCTGTACAGGGGCTCGATGCGGGGTCGCACTCTTTGGGTGGTGCCGTTCTGCATGGGACCGCTAGACGCCGAGGATCCGAAGCTGGGCGTCGAGCTCACCGACTCGGAGTACGTCGTCGTCTCGATGCGCACCATGACGCGGATGGGCAAGGCTGCGCTGGAGAAGATCGGCGAAGACGGTTTCTTCGTCAAGGCGTTGCACTCGCTCGGCGCGCCGTTGGACGAGGGCCAAGCAGACGTGCCGTGGCCCTGCAATGACACGAAGTACATCACCCACTTCCCCGAGACCCGTGAGATCTGGAGCTACGGCTCGGGTTACGGCGGCAACGCGCTGCTCGGCAAGAAGTGCTACTCGCTGCGCATCGCATCGGCGATGGCGCACGACGAAGGCTGGCTCGCCGAGCACATGCTGATCCTCAAGCTGATCAGCCCGGAGAACAAGGCGTACTTCATCGCCGCCGCCTTCCCTTCGGCGTGCGGCAAGACCAACCTCGCGATGCTGCAGCCCACGATTCCTGGCTGGCGCGCGGAGACGGTGGGCGACGACATCGCATGGATGCGCTTCGGCAAGGACGGCAGGCTCTACGCCGTCAACCCGGAGTTCGGCTTCTTCGGTGTGGCGCCTGGAACCAACTGGAGCTCGAACCCCAACGCAATGAAGACCATCGCGGGGGGCAACACCGTCTTCACCAACGTCGCCAAGACCGACGACGGCGACGTGTGGTGGGAAGGTCTGGAAGGCGAGCCCGACCACTTGATCGACTGGAAGGGCAACGACTGGATCCTGCGCGAAACGGATAGCAAGGCGGCGCATCCCAATTCGCGCTACTGCACCCCGATCTCGCAGTGTCCGACGCTCGCGCCGGAATGGGACGACCCACAGGGCGTGCCGATCTCCGCGATCCTGTTCGGCGGTCGCCGCAAGACCACCGTTCCCTTGATCACCCAGGCCCGCGACTGGCAGCACGGCGTCTTCATCGGCGCGACGCTGGGGTCCGAGCAGACCGCTGCCGCCGAGGGCAAGGTCGGGACCGTGCGGCGCGACCCGATGGCCATGCTGCCGTTCATGGGCTACAACGTCGGCGACTACATGCAGCACTGGATCGACATCGGCAAGAACTCCGACGAGTCGAAGATGCCCGCCGTGTTCTTCGTGAACTGGTTCCGGCGCGGTGACGACGGCCGCTTTCTGTGGCCGGGCTTCGGCGAGAACAGCCGAGTGTTGAAGTGGGCTATCGAGCGTATCGAGCATCAGGCCGACGGCAAGTCCACCGCCATCGGCATCGTGCCAACGGCCGCAGACCTCGACCTCGACGGCCTCGACGTCGAGGCCGCCGACGTCGACGAGGCGCTGGCCGTCAACGCCGAGGAGTGGCGCAAGGAACTGCCCCTCATCGAAGAGTGGTTCGAGTTCGTCGGCGAGAAGTTGCCGACCGGCATCAAGGACGAGTTCGACGCGCTCAAGACGCGTCTTGCCGAGGCCGACTAGCTCGACCCGGTACCGCGCGAGCCCCTCGATCGTCACGGCGATTGGGGGGCTTTCGCGTTGCTGACCACGCTTTTTGCGGCTCGAGTACCCCTCTACTCATGTGCTGGACGAGCTCTACTCGTGAGGATCGTCTTAGTCGGAAGCGGCTCGGGGGAGCCGCTTCCGACAAGGCGACACGAGGGGAGCGGGCATGGCGCAGGGAGCTTGGTCTCCTGAGCGTCATGCCCGCGTCGCCGTCGGCCCGACGGCCGCATGACCGTTCGACGCGCACGCGTGTAGGTCGCCTCCTACACTTCGACCCGTGACGGGTTCGTGGCAGTTGCTGGATCGCCCGTCCGAACATCAGGCGATCCGCTCGGCGCTAGAGGGCGGCAGCCGAGGCGTGGTGGTCGTCGGGCCCGCAGGGGTCGGCAAGACCACGCTGACCCGTATGGTGACGGATTCGCTTGCCACACCAGTGCATTGGGCCGCGTGCACCGAATCGTCGCAGAGCATCCCTCTTGGCGCGTTCGCCCCGTGGGTTGGCCCGGGTAGCGCGAGGGATCCCATCGCGATGCTCGCCGCCGCCAGGGAGTCGCTGTTCGCCGACGGCGAGGCGATCGTCGGTGTCGACGACGCTCAACTGCTCGATCAACTGTCTGCGACGCTCCTGCACCACATCGCCGTGGATGGCGTCGGTCCCATCGTGGCAACCGTGCGCAGCGGCGAGCCGATCCCCGCCGCAGTTACCTCGCTGTGGAAGGACGGTTACCTGGAGCGCCTAGAACTGCAGGCGCTGACCAAGCAGCAGAGCATCGCGCTCGTCGAGTCGGTGCTCGAAGGCACGCTGGAAGACCTCAGTGCCGACGCCCTGTGGGAGGCCTCCGACGGCAACCCACTCTTCCTGCGCTACACCGTCGAGGGTGCGCTGCAGGCGGGCACGCTCGCCTCGGTCCACGGCGTGTGGCAACTGCGGGGCGACACCGCGGTGCACTCGGGTCTGGCGGCCCTGGTCGAGGCGCGGCTCGACGCCGCCGGGCCGTCGGCACTCGCCCCGCTGAAGGTCCTGGCTTTGTGCGAGCCCCTCGACGTCGACACCTTGAGTGAACTCGTCGGCGACGACGGACTGGATGCTGCCGAGGCAGCAGGTTTCATTCGGGTCGCGCACGACGGGCCACGGCTCAATGCGCGATTCAGCCATCCCCTCTACGGCGACGTGGTGCGGCGGCGAGTCGGCACGGCGTCGGCGCGACGGCTGCGGGGTCGGCTCGCCGACGCGCTCCTTCGGCAGGAGTTGGAGACCCCTGCGCAGCGAATTCGGTTGGCGCTGTTGCAAGCTGACAGCGATCGGCCCGCCGATGCCCGTTCCCTGGTGACCGCGGCGAAGGACGCCGTGTCGCTGGCGAACCTGCCGCTCGGTGAGCGCTTGGCGCGCAAGGCCTTCGAGGCAGGCGGCGGGATGCGTGCCGCCGAGCTGCTATCCCGCGCGCTGCTGTGGCAAGGCCGGCCTGCCGAAGCGGAGGCGACCCTCGCCGGCTTCGACCCCGACGCGCTCAACGAACTCGAACTCGTCCAGTGGGGCATTCCGCGGCTGTCCACGCTCTTCTGGGCCATGGGCGACGTCGCCCGCGCTCACGAGCTGCTGAGCCTCTTGGACGAGCGCGTCACGCATCCCGCCCTTAGACAGATCATCGATGCAACCGGGTCGGCGGTAGCCGTGCACGAAAACGATCTCACCGGCGGCCTCGACGCCGCGCGGGCAGTGCTGGCCGATCCCGAAGCGCCGATCCAAGCCGTCGAATTCGCCGCGTTCGCAGCGGGTTTGGCGATGGGACCGATGGGCATCGGGGACGAATTCGAACCGATCGGCGCACGCTGCAGGGTCGATTCGAAGGCCACCGACGGTCTGATCCGCGCGATGGTCCGCTACGGTGACGTGCTGTCGCTAGTGCACTCGGGCCAACTCGACGCGGCGGATCGCCGAGCCGCCGAGTACACCCAGTTCACGTCGACGGGCCAGTTCACCGGATGGGCGATCGCGAAGATCACCGCTGGCCTCGTCTGCGTGTACCGCGGCCAATTTCTCGATGCGATCCGCGCTATCGAGCAGGCGCTTGCAGCATTGAACGCCGAGAGCTCGCTGCCATGGCGGTTGCCTGCGCGGCTGCTGCTGGCTCGGGCTTACGCCGCGCTGGGGCAAGCCGAGCAAGCCGCGCGGGTGCTGGCCGAGGCGAAGGAACACACCGGATCGCAAGTGGCCGTTCACGATCCGGCGCTGTTGATCGCCGAGGCGTGGCTGGTGGCGGCCCGCGGAAGCGACCGCGCAGCGGTCGATGCCGCACGCAGGGCCGCTACCAAGGCCGCTGCGGCGGGTCAATACGCGTTGGAAGCCGAGGCGTTGCACCACGCTGCCCGCTTTGGTGACCGCACCGTCGCGACGCGCCTGGCGGCCTTGGCCAAGCGGATCGCTGGTCCCGTGGTCGGAGTGCAAGCGGCGCACGCGGGCGCGGTCGCCCAGAAGGACGCCGATCGCCTTGACGCGATCAGCGCGAGGTTCGAGGACGTAGGAGTGCTGTTGTCGGCAGCCGACGCCGCCGCGCAGGCAGCCGTTCTCCACGAGGCGGCACACGATGTCGTGCGTGCTGCCGAATCATCCTCGCGTGCAACGCGTTTGGCGTCGGCCTGCGGTGAGGCCACGTCGCCGGCTCTGCGTGCAGCGGTGCACCCGTTGCCGATCAGCGGGCGGGAGAGGGAGATCGCCCTGCTGATCGCCGACGGATTGACCAGCCGCGAGATCGCGGAGCGGCTGACGCTCTCGCAGCGCACCGTCGAGAACCACGTGTATCGCATGTACACCAAGCTCGGCGTCTCCGACCGCGAGGGACTCGCCGCGCTCGTCCGTGCGCACATGTGAGTTCGGGGGCTCAGTGCGCCCTGTCGAATTCGATGGGCAGCGTGATCGGCCCGCTCAGGCCGATCAGCGGCTTCCAGGGAGCAGGTCCGGTGCGGCGCGGATTCGGCATCCGTTGCGACATCACGGTCAGCGCCTCGACGAGCTCGAGCCTCGCGAGGTGCGACCCTAGGCAGTAGTGCACGCCGCCACCAAAGGTCAGCATCGCCGTTGGGCCCTCACGATTGATGTCGAGACGGTCGGGTTCGTCGTAGGCTGCGGGATCGCGGTTCGCCGCGGCGGTGTTGACGACGACGAACGTACCCGCCGGGATCGTGACGCCACCGAGTTCGACGTCGACGTCTGAGGTGCGGAACGTCGCGGCCGCTATCGGAGAGTGTCTGAGCACCTCTTCGACCGCGTTGGGGGCGAGCTCGGGATGCTCGGTCAGCTGAGCCCACTGCTCTGGATGGTCGCACAGCGTGTAGACGGCCGCGGCGACTTGATTTCGGGTGGTGTCGGTGCCGGCGATCAGAAGGCCGGACACGAGCATGAGCAGTTCGTCGTGGGTCAACCGATCGCCGTCGTCTTCGGCGCGGATGAGATCGGAGATCAGGTCGTCGGTGAGGGAATTGCGCCGTTCGGCGATCATGTCGTCGATGTAGTCGTCGAGCTCCTGCCAGGAACGCAGGATCGTGTCCTGCTCCTCGGCGGCGGTCCAGCCGAACGCCTTCATGATGTCGTCGGTCCAGTCGGAGAACAGCTTCCAATCGCCGCGGTCGGTGCCGATGAGCGCGCAGATGATGGGGATCGGATACTTCTGTGCGACGTCGGTGACGACGTCGCAGCTGCCCGTCTCGGTGAGGGGCTCCACCAACTCGGTGATGACGTCGGTGATCGTTTGGCGCAGCCGTGCGGAGGCGCGGGGAGTGAACGCCTTCGACACCAGTCTGCGGAGCCGATGGTGTTCGTCGCCGTCAAGGCTGAGGATGTTCTGAGCCACCCGATCCCAGAGCGGTCCAGACGTAATGCCCTGTGCGGCAAGGACGAAACCCGGTGGCGTGTGGAACCGATCGTCGCGCAGCACTGCGCGCACCAAGTCGTAGGTGAGTAGTTCTGGGCCGTACGGTCCCAGGGCGATCGGCGCGTGCTCCCTGGCGCGGCGGATGACGTCGTGAGCGTCCTCGGGATCCTGGATCTGCTGGTAGTCGATCGAAGGCAGGCCAGCCTCGAAGACGTTTGGCGAGTGTGGCCGGTCCAGTGCGACAGTCATCGTGACTCCTCGGGCGGTCGACTTTGCAAGATCGCCCGTTCATCGTCGCGCCGTCCCGTGCGGTGACCGCGAGTAGTCGGCTACCCGACTTCGTTGCGTTCCGTTCAAGAGGGCGGCCGGCACTTTCCTACCTCTTGACACCCGTCAAGTAAGCACGTCGTAAAGTCTGCTCATGCAGATTCGCGACACCGCCGTTGCCACGCCCGACAAGCCCGCCATCGTCATGTATCCGTCCGGTACCACCGTGACATTCGGCGAGTTGGAGGCAAGCGCCAACAGGCTGGCCCATTACTTCCGCAAGGCGGGTCTTCGCGAGGGCGACGCCGTCGCGATCCTCATGGAGAACAACGAGCACATCCATGCCGTCATGTGGGCGGCTCGCCGCACTGGGCTGTACTACGTGCCGATCAACACGCATCTGACGGCGGCCGAGGTCGCCTACATCGTCGACAACAGCAGTGCGAAGGCCATCGTCGGCTCTGCGGCCCTGCGTAAGACGTTGGAGAACCTCGGCGCCGAGTTGCCCAACGGTCTGCCCGAGATACTGCTGATCGCGGATGACGACCTGGACGGCTGGCAGCGCTACCCCGAATGCGTTGCCGACCAACCGGATACGCCAATCGACGACGAGATCGAAGGCGATCTTCTGCAGTACTCCTCTGGCACGACCGGCAGACCGAAGGGAATCAAGCGCGAGCTGCCGCACGTCCCGCCATCGGAGTCGCCTGGCTTGATGTCGGCGCTCGTCGAGTTCTGGATGCATCCCGAAGCCGTCTATCTCAGCCCGGCGCCGCTCTATCACACGGCGCCATCGGTGTGGTCCATGCAGACGCAGGCAGGCGGCATCACCACCGTGATCTTGGAGAAGTTCGACGCCGAGGGTGCTCTGGATGCGATTCAGAAGCACCGCATCACACACGGCCAGTTCGTACCGGTGATGTTTACCCGAATGCTGAAACTGCCGCAGTCAGTGCGTGATTCGTATGACGTCTCCAGCCTGCAGCGCGTGATGCACGCCGCGGCGCCGTGCCCGGTGGACATCAAGAAGCAGATGATCGACTGGTGGGGACCGATCGTCGACGAGTACTACGCGTCCTCGGAGGCCATCGGCTCGACGTTGATCACTGCAGAGGACTGGCTGCTTCATCCTGGGTCGGTCGGCAAGTCGATGATGAGTCCCCTGCACATCCTCGACGAGCACGGCAACGAGCTACCGCCTGGCGAGGCAGGAGAGATCTACTTCGAGGGCGGCTTCGACTTCGAGTACCTCAACGATCCTGGCAAGACGGCGTCGTCGCGCGACTCGCACGGCTGGAAGACCGTGGGGGACATCGGGTACCTCGACGAGGACGGCTACCTCTACCTCACCGACCGTCGCCACCACATGATCATCTCCGGCGGAGTGAACATCTATCCGCAGGAGGCCGAGAACATGTTGGTGGTCCATCCGAAGGTGATGGACGCCGCGGTGTTCGGCATTCCCGACGACGAGATGGGCCAGAGCGTCAAAGCGGTCGTGCAGACCGTCGACCAGGCCGATGCGACGGACGCGTTCGCCGAGGAGCTGCTCGTCTGGCTTCGAGAGAGATTGGCGCACTACAAGTGTCCGCGGTCGATCTCGTTCGAGGCGGAGCTGCCGCGTACCGACACCGGCAAGCTCTACAAGCAGGAGCTGATCAAGAAGTACTCGTGACCGACGATCACGTCCAGCTGGCGGGCGGTATCGCCGTCGCGATCGGGATCCCCTCCGACGCGGCCACTTTCACGCTGACCGAGGTGGACTGCGACGATCGTCGCGCCGTGACCGTCGCTTCGGTGCCCGACGCCCTGGCGCAGCTCGCGGCGCGCTGCGAGCGCTGGCCGCAGTCTGCCGCGGTTTGTGACGACGTGTTGCGGGCCGTCGACGTCGACGCACCCGTGTGGCAAGGGTTGGTGACCGAGTCCCTTGCTTACTCGACGCTTCAGTCGGGTCGGGAGTTCGCGCGTTGGCTCGAAGAACGGGGACCCAAGCAGCCCGCGGTGATCCCCGATCCCGTGCAGGCAGAGCGCCACGGGGACACCTTGCACGTGCGGTTCAATCGGCCGCAGCGGCACAACGCGTTCTCGACGGACGCAAGGGCGGCGCTGCTGGAAGCGCTAGAGGTGGCGCGCCTCGACCCGTCGGTGACCGAGGTCGTGCTCAGCGGCAATGGGCCGTCGTTCTGCAGCGGCGGCGATCTCGCGGAGTTCGGCACGTTCGCCGATCCGGCGTCGGCCCATCTGGCGCGGACTCGATACAGCCCTGCGCGGGTGCTCGACGAGATCACGGCCAGGGTCGGACCGGCCTGCCGGGCGGTCGTGCACGGTCAGGTGCTGGGCAGCGGCCTCGAGATGGCGGCGTACTGCGGGCACGTCACCTGCGCGCCGGATGCCGTGTTGGGCTTGCCGGAGTTGGCGCTCGGCCTCATTCCAGGTGCAGGCGGAACCGTCAGCATCACGCGTCGGATCGGCCGCTGGCGCACGGCGTACCTAGTGCTGTCGGGTCGGACCGTCGACCCGGCGACAGCGCTGGCGTGGGGCCTGGTCGACGAGGTCGTCCCGTAGCGATTTCGGCGTATTGACGAACGCGCATCGATCGTTTCACGTCCAAACCGCGGCGTGCTTGGAGCTAACCCCCGGCGGCACCGCCGCTGCCGCCGCTGCCGCCAGCGGTGCCGTTGGGACCCTGTCCGTTGCCGCCGCCTTGGCTCGCGGGGTTGCCAGTGGGTCCGTTGCCGCCGTGGCCGCCGGTGCCACCCGTCCCGCCGCCGCTGGTTCCCGCGCCGCCCTTGCCGCCCGCACCACCGACGCCGCCGAAGGAGCCGGTGCCGGGGCCACCGTCGCCACCGCCGCCGCCCAAGCCGCCGAACTTACCGGTGCCACCCGTGCCACCCGTGCCGCCAGCGCCGCCGGTGTTGAAGCCGTGCCCGCCCCGGCCGCCGAGCCCGCCTTGGCCGCCGGTGGCACCGCTGGCGCCCTGGCCGCCCGCACCACCTGCGCCGCCGCGACCGCCAACCGCGCCCTCGCCGCCCGTGCCGCCAGTCGCGCCGGTGCCACCATTGCCGGTGGTGCTGTTCGTGCCTGGGCCGCCTGCACCACCGTTCCCGCCGTTGCCCGTCGCCCCCGCAGCGCCGAAGAACCCTCCGCCGGCTCCAGCTACGCCGGCATTTCCACCGTTGCCGCCGACGCCAGGCAACCCGTTCCCGTTCCCGGACCCGGTGCCGCCCGTCCCGCCATTGCCGCTGTTCCCACCGCGGCCAAAGAAGTACCCGCCGGTGCCGCCGTTGCCGCCCGTTCCGCCATTGCCGCCCTGCACGCCAATGGCCGAGGCCAAGGCGTTAGCACCTTGCCCGCCCAAACCGCCATCGCCGCCTCTGCCGAAGAAGAACCCGCCGGATCCGCCGTTGCCGCCCGTACCCGCGATTCCGTTCAGTCCGTTGGTTCCGCCCTGACCGCCCTGCCCGCCGGTGCCGAAGAGGAACCCGCCGTCGCCGCCGCGGCCACCGTTCTGACCAGTGGCACCTGCACCGCCCGCGCCGCCGGTGCCGAAGAAGAAGCCGCCGCTACCGCCGTTGCCGCCGTTGAGCCCGGCGCCGCCGCGGCCGAACAAGATCCCGGCATTGCCACCGTTGCACTGCGCACCAGTGCAGCCGGCGGGCGCGTCGATGCCGTTGCCAATCAGCCAGCCACCCTTGCCGACGGGATGAAAGACGTTGAAGCCAACCGAGTTCGTGCTCGCGGCGGCCAGCGCCGCAGGGGTGAAGTCTGGAAGGTCGGTCCCGAAGAGGCTGCCGTAGTTGGTGATGGCCGTGGCCACCGGTGCCGGGTCGAGGCTGCCCCCGAACAGCGACTCGAAGGCCACCAACTGCACCGCGGGGGGCCGCGCGGCAGGCTTCTCCGGCGTGAGCGTCAGCGACATACCGGCTGCGACCATGGCGGCGCCGCCAACTCCCGTGGTCACGTACTTGGCGGCCGACCGCCGCGCTGTCGACTCGATCTTGCGGTGCTTGGACATGTTCATCCCCTTCGACGAGCCCCGCTAGGTCGGCGTCGGTTACCGTCCTGTGACCGAGAGCACACCGAGCGTAAAGTTTGCTGTGCGCGCGGTCAAGCCATTGATCAAGATCGGGACAGCGAATTGTGATCATGCTCGCCGAAGCGATCTAGCAGCTTTAATTGACGTAAACGCAAACTATTGTCCTAGATGGACAGCCAAGGGGCCAGGGGAATCATTGTTTGCGGTCAGAGCAGCATGCGTTCAGATGCCGCCGCGCGCCACCAATTGGGCCGCGATGACGTTGCGCTGAATCTCGTTGGTGCCCTCGCCGACGATCATCAGCGGGGCGTCGCGGAAGTACCTCTCGACGTCGTACTCGGTGGAGTAGCCGTAGCCGCCGTGGATCCGCACCGCGTTGAGGGCGATCTCCATCGCCGCCTCTGAGGCGAACAACTTGGCCATGCCTGCCTCCATGTCCGCGCGCTCGCCGCCGTCGTATCGATCCGCGGCGTGGAAGGTCAGCTGACGCGCCGCGGTCAACTTGGTGGCCATGTCGGCGAGGTAGTGCCCGACGGCCTGGTGCTTCCAGATCGGCTGGCCGAAGCTCTCCCGCTGCTGCGCGTAGGCCAGCGCATCCTCCAGCGCGGCGGTGGCCACTCCCAGCGCGCGCGATGCGACCTGAATGCGCCCGGTCTCTAGACCCTTCATCATCTGCGCGAAGCCCTTGCCGGTCTCGCCGCCAAGGATCGCCGACGCAGGGACGCGGTAGTCGTCGAAGGACAGCTCGCATGACTCGACGCCCTTGTAGCCGAGCTTGGGCAGATCGCGCGAAACCGTCAGGCCGTTGCCGTGTTCGACGAGCAACACCGAGATGCCTGCGTGCTTGGGCGTCGCGGCGGGATCGGTCTTGCACAGCAGTGCGATCAGACCCGACCGTCGCGCGTTGCTGATCCACGTCTTCGCGCCATTGACGACGAGTTCGTCGCCGTCACGTCGCGCCACCGTGGACATGTTCTGCAGGTCCGAGCCGCCGCCGGGTTCGGTGAGCGCCATCGTGGCTCGCGTCTCGCCGGTGGCCATCAGCGGTAGGTAGTGCTGCCGCTGTTCCTCGGTGCCGAACAGGGTCAACAGCTTGGCGACGACGGTGTGCCCACCCATCGCGCCTGCCAGGCTCATCCAGCCGCGCGCGAGCTCCTGCGTGACCAGCACGTAGCAGCGCGTCGACACTGGGGTGCCGCCGTACTCCTCGGGTACCGCAAGGCCGAAGATGCCGATGCGCTTCATCTGGTCGATCCACGCCTCGGGGTATTCGTTGGCGTGCTCGACCTCGCGCACCGTGGGCTTCACGTCGCGGTCGATGAAGGCGCGCACGGTCTCCACCAGCATGGTTTCTTCGTCGTTGAGTTCCATAGGTAGGGAAATATTGACACGTCCGTGCCATGACACCAGCATGTGACGGTGACTTCGTGGGGCCAAGACTCGGGCGGCCCCTACTTCGACGACCTGCGCGTAGGCCAGGTATTCGACTGGGCGCCGTCGGTGACCCTGACCGCTGGCGCGGCGGCCGTTCACCAGTCGATCGTCGGCGACCGCATGAGGCTGCCGCTCGACGCCGAGCTCAGCCGCGCGGTGACGGGGTCAGCGACGGCGCTTGCCCATCCCGCACTCGTGTGTGACGTCGCCATCGGTCAGAGCACGCTCGCCACGCAGCGCGTCAAGGCGAACCTGTTCTATCGCGGTTTGCGATTCCATCGCTTTCCCGTGCTTGGCGACACACTGAGGACGACGACGGAAGTCGTTGGACTGAAGCAGAATTCGACGAAACCGGGGCGCGCGCCGACGGGGCTCGCTGCGCTACGGATGATCACGGTCGACCAGAACGACCGTCTCGTGCTGGACTTTCATCGCTGCGCGATGCTTCCCCTGAGCGAGAGAGCACCAGATACCGGGCACGACGACGACCTGTCGACCGTCGGCACGGACATGCCCGCGCCGACGGATCCAACGCGGTCCTGGGACCGCGAGGCCTTCCGTGATCGCGTGCCAGGACCCCACTTCGACGTCTCCATCAAGGGCACGGTTCTCAACAGCACGGCCGACGTGGTGAGCAGCGCCCCCGAACTTGCTCGACTGTCGTTGAACATCGCTGCCACACATCATGATTCGCGCATTGGTGGACAACGCCTCGTCTACGGCGGTCACACCATCGGGCTTGCCCTTGCCCAGGCGACCCGGATGCTGCCCAACGTTGCTGCCGTCCTGGGCTGGGAATCCTGCGACCACATCGGACCCGTCCACGAAGGCGACACGGTGTACAGCGAGGTGCACGTCGAAGGCGCCATTGCCCTGGAACGTGGAGCCGGTGGCCTGTTGCGGCTGCGATCGCTCGTCTACGCGGTCGGCGACCCCGACCGTCCGGTGCTGGACTGGAGATTCACCGTCCTGCACTTCTAGTCGCGCGCACAATGTTCACGTGGACGTTCACGTGGACGCGGTGACGGACTGGGGCGCGAGTGGTCTCGCCTACCTGACCGGCCACCCCTTGGGCCCTCCTGATTTCAGCAGGGCCGCCGTCCTCGCCGAAGCCCGGCGCGTTGTCGGTGACATCCGTAGCCGGGCGGGTGTCGAGTTGGACGCCGGGGCGATCCTGGCAGGCCGGGCTGCGCTGCTGGGCCTCTCCCGCGGCGGCGACGTGTCCGCAGGAGGTGCGACGCGACTGTTGGCCTCTCGCGACGGCTACTGTGCGATCACGCTGTCGCGACCCGATGACGTCGACGCGCTTCCCGCTCTGCTCGAAACCGCCGAGCAGCCAGCAGCACCATGGATGGCATTGGCCGAGTGGGCATTACGGCGCAACGTCGACGAGATCGTCGGCCGAGCACGGCTTCTCGGAATCCCCGCTGCAGTGTTGGCCGAATCACGCTCCGCCGGCCCAGTGTTGCGCCGCACTGGCCCGCAAGCGCCACCGCGCTCGCTGACGGGCCTGCTGGTGGCGGACCTGTCGTCGATGTGGGCCGGTCCGCTTGCAGGCGCGATTCTGGCGCAAGCAGGGGCCGCCGTCGTCAAGGTGGAGACGGCTACGCGGCCCGACGGCACCAGATCGGGAAGCGAGGCGTTCTTCGACTGGATGAACGCACGCAAGCGTTCGTTGGCCGTCGACGAAATTGGCAGCGTGCGAACACTTCTCGCCGCATCTGACGTGGTGATCACCTCATCGCGTCCGTCGGCGCTTGCCGATCGCGGCATCGCGCCCGACGACGTCGCCGCGCGACCGGGCCGCGTCTGGCTGCGCATCACCGGGCACGGTGCCGACGGCGACCAGGCGAACTGGGTGGCGTTCGGCGACGACGCCGCCGTGGCTGGTGGCTTGGTCGGGAGTCACTTCGGCGTACCGGTGTTCTGTGCCGACGCGATCGCCGACCCGCTGACCGGGTTGGAAGGTGCGTTGGCAATCGTCGATTCGGTGAACCGGGGCGGTGGTGAACTGATCGACCTATCGATGTCGGCGGTGGCGGCCAGGTACGCTGCGCTTCCGCTTGGCCCGGCGTCCGCGACGTGCCCCGCGCCACCTCCTCGGGCTCCGGGCCCGTGCGAGCCCGCTCCTCGGCTGGGTGCCGACAATGCGTGGGTCTGGAAGACGTTACGCGAAAGGAATTGCGCGGCATGCTGATTCAACGGGCAACGTTGCTCGACAACACCGTCGTCGACATCCGGGTCGCCGAGGAGATCATCGACGTCTCCGAGCACCTCGATCCGGTCGCAGGCGAACCGGTCCTCGACGCGGCGCACCACACCGTCATCCCGGGCCTGCACGATCACCACGTACACGCGTATTCGGCTGCGGCGGCATTGACTTCGGTGCACATTGGACCGCGCGAGGTGCACGGTGTCGATGATCTGAAGGGGATACTCGCCAACGCCAAGGCCGGCGAGGACGGCTGGATCAGAGCCGTTGGCTATCACGAGGCCGTCGCCGGCCCGTTGGATCGTGCGGCACTCGACGCCGTCGAGGCGCGGATCCCCGTTCGGGTGCAACACCGCACCGGCATCCTGTGGACGTTGAACTCCGCGGCGCTGGCGGCGGTCGGCCTGCCCGACCACCCGGACGGGCGGCTGCGCAGCGCCGACCAAAGCTGGTCGAACTCCTTGGCGCGGCGGGAACCCCGTCTGGCCGACTTCAGCCGCACGCTAGCGTCATACGGAGTCACCGGAATCACCGATGCCACACCGGATCTCGGGGTCGACGGCATCGTGCGGCTCAACGAGGCCCATCGACACGGCGAGCTTCTGCAACGCATCCGGTGCCTGGCAACCGCAAAGCGGATTCTGCACGACGACACCCTCGACCTCGACGAGCTCACGGCGTGGGTGGCCGCCAGGCACGACGCGGGCGGCATCGTCGCGGTGCACTGCGTGACCTCTGCGCAACTCGTCGTCACCATCGCTGCACTGCACGCTGCGGGAAGCCGTTCCGGTGACCGAATCGAGCACGCCTCTGTCGTACCCGAAGACTGCATCGCCGACCTCGTCGGCTTGGGGGTCACGGTGGTGACGCAGCCCAACTTCGTCGCCGAACGCGGCGATCAGTACCTCGTCGACGTGCCACCGGAGGAGCATCGCCAGCTGTGGCGGGTGGCCTCGCTGCTGGAGGCGGGCATCCCCGTAGCGCTGTCGACGGACCAACCGTTCGGCGGTGCCGATCCGTGGGCGGCGATGCGCGCCGCGGTACACCGCACCACGCACAACGGTGCGGTGCTCGGTCCCGACGAACGGATCCCGGCGGCAACGGCCTTGGAGATGTTCTTCGGCACGTTCGACCAACCGACGCAGCCACGCGCGATCACGAAGGGTCAGCCCGCCGATCTTTGTGTGCTGGCGGCGTCGCCTGCCGAGGTACTCGCCGAGCTCGCATCCGACATGGTCCACGCCACCGTCGTCGCGGGCAGGTTGGTCTGGAGCCGTAGCTGAGACTCGCCGAACGTGGATTACCGCCTCGCTTCGCCGCCGAGATGCGTGGTGGTAATCCACGTTCGGCGCAAGAAGGTGGCCTAGGTACCAGGAGGCCTATCAAGCGATGCTGGAGCGCACGTCGACGGAATACGCACCGTGGCACGTCATCCCGTGCGACCGCGCTCGAAGGACTCGACTTGTCTTGGCCACCAGCTGATTTCGACGTCGAGGCCGAGAAGAAGCGGCTGGCGTCGATCTAGCTCTCGCCTCCCCGCCGCGAGACTGCAACATATGACGGATCTCGCGAGAGGGCTCATCATATGTTGCAGTCTCGCGGAACCGTTTCGAGGTATGCCCAAACCTCTGTGGGGGGTGCGCAAGCGCTACGTGAAACTGCACTACAACGTGTACGCACCGAAGTTGCAGCCTGGCTTTGGTCGCGACGTCACGCAGTCCTCGTTGGACCTTCAGCTGCCGCCATGCTCGGCACACGATGGTGACCCGACGATGCGCAGCCGAATTGGCCAATTCCGGCGCCCACGCGCCGCGGGGGATGCCCTGCAACACGAGCAGGATTTCCGATCGCGCGGCTGGCGGCGTACGACATCTAGGTATTGTGAAATAAACTCAGCTGCGCGGGGCTTGTGTGATGACATGGAGCACTTCACCTTCGGCCGCAACACCGGCCTCCGAGTCTCGGCACTGTCCCTCGGCGCAGGAAACTTCGGCACTCGGTGGGGCTACGGTGCCGACGCAGAGACATCCCGCGCCATCGTCGATCGCTTCGCCGAGGCAGGCGGCACGTTCATCGACACGGCAGCCAGCTATCAGGTCGCCGAATCCGAGGAGAACCTCGGGCGCATCCTGGCTGGCAGACGAGACCAGTTCACCGTGGCCACCAAGTTCGCCATCGGTGGCACGCCGGAGGGTGACGGCGTTCTGCAGACCGGCAACGGTCGACGAGCCATGTTCGGATCCGTCGAAGCGAGCCTGCGCCGACTCGACACCGACTACATCGACCTGCTGTGGGTGCACTTCCCCGACTTCGTCACGCCGCTGGACGAGATCGTGCGCGCCTTCGACGATCTCGCACGCGCTGGCAAGGTGCTGTACGCAGGCCTCTCGAACTTCCCTGCGTGGATGACGTCGCGCGCCGTGACGCTTGCGGAGCTGCGTGGCCTAATTCCGATTGCGGGCGTGCAGTTCGAGTACAGCCTGGTCGAGCGAAGCGGGGACAGGGACAACCTGCCGATGGCGGAGGCCCTCGGCATCGGTGCCGCGCTCTGGTCGCCGCTGGGTGGGGGACTGCTGACGGGCAAGTACCGAACCAGCGAGGAAGGCAGGCTCACTGAGTGGAACCGCTTGGTGCACAACGACGATGAGCCCGTCAAGGCTGCAACGGTCGACGCCGTGCTCACCATCGCAGAGCGGCTCGGCGTCTCGCCAGGCCAGGTCGCGGTGGCCTGGCTGTTGGAGCGGGCGAAGCGCTCGCCGACGGGCATCGTGCCGGTGATCGGCCCGCGCACGGTCGCGCAACTCGACGACTACGTTGCCGCTCTCGCAGTGGATCTCGACGACGACGCCTATCAACAGTTGGACGAGGTGAGCCGAATTGCACTCGGCCAGCCGCACGAGCAGAACGCCGTCAGGCGCATCACCGCCCAAGGTGGTGAGGTCTTTAGGCCTCGACCGATTCCTTCTGCTTGAGGACGCTGCGAAGGAACGCTATCTGGGCAGCAGTGAAGGCCTTCGTCACGGGGGCCTTCGGCATTACGGCGTCGAAGCCGTGGAACGCACCGTCGACCACCTCGAGGTCGCAGGACACCCCGGCTGCTCGAAGGCGCTCGGCGTAGGCGACGTCCTCGTCGTGGAACAGATCGAGGGTGCCGACTCCCACCCACGCGGGAGGTAGTCCGGCGAGGTCGTCGCGTCGGGCGGGAACGGCGACGCTGCGGTCGGCGCTGCCCAGGTAGGAGTTCCAGCCGAATCGGTTGGCCGACTGCGTCCACAGCCGATGGTTGGGATTGTCGAGCCCGTGGCGCGTCGCCGAACGATCGTCGAGCATCGGGTAGACGAGCAGCTGGGCAGCCAGCTCGACCTCACCCCGGTCCCGTGTCAGTAGTGCCAGCGCCGCGGCGAGCCCGCCGCCCGCGCTCGCGCCAGCGATCGCCACTCGACTGCGATCGACGGCAGGTAGCGTCGCCAGCCAGGTCAGCGCCGAGTAGCAGTCCTCCAGCGATGCGGGATAAGGGTTTTCGGGCGCCAACCGGTACTTGACTGCAGCGACGGTGATCCCGAGTTCCTTGGCGAAACTGCGGCAGAGGCGGTCATCCTGGGTGGGGTTGCCGATGATGTAGCCGCCGCCGTGAATCCACAGCAGCGCGGGTGCTGGCGTGGACTGGGGTTGAAGTGGCCGGTGCAGCCGCACGCCAACGCCGGAGGTCAGCGTCAGCACTTCCACGCCATCGGGTGCGGTGCGCTCCTGAAACTTTGCGCCAAGACGCATCAACGGCAACGTGTACCGATTGGCGCTACTGCGGGGAAGGAATCTGGCATTGCGCAGGTCGGGGTGAAACCCAGGTTCGCTCACCAGCCCGACACTACTCAGCAGGGCTACGGCGGCGGTGGCGCCGCCCACGGCAACGTGAAGGGTATTCCGCCGATGTTGATGACATTGGGTGCGGGCTCGGTCGACTCCGGCGGCGGTGTCGCTGGACCTGGCGGCGGCCCCAGTGCCGGCTGTGTCGACGCCGACGCCGACGCCGACGCCGATGCCGACGTCGAGGCGCTCGGCACCGAACTGCTCGGTGACGGGCTGGGCGACGAGGTTGCGGTGCTGGTGGCCGACGGAGCAGGCGAAGCGATCGTCGTCGCGGTGGTGGTCGGCGTAGTCGACGCGACGACCGGCTCCTGAGAAGGTGCGACGGTCGGAGTCGCCTCCACGGTCGTCGACACCGCTGCGGGCGGAGGTGGGGCTTCGGGCGCGGGCGAAGGGGCCGCGCCGTCGATCACCACGCCTTCCTTCGCGCCGCCGACCAGAGACGCCCAGCTATCGTCGCCGCGCCGAACGCCGATGGTGCAGGGCACCTCACGGCTGCCGGCGTTCCAACTCGCCGAGGACATGAGCGGGTAGTTGACCGACAAACCGGTGGCGTTCAGCGGCACTGGAGCGAGATACCCGTCGGCGGCTCGGCCGCACGCCTCCCTCAGGAACCCGTCTTGGTCGGGTTCCATCGGCCTGGCATCGGGGAAGTGGTCGCGGAGGTTGACGGTGCCGACCACTTCCGCGGCGTGCTGCGCCGAACACGGCACCGGCGTCTCGGTGGACCGGCCGCTCTGCGGGTCGATGCCCAGACACGTTCCCGCAGGCCAGACCTTCGATTGATCCTGTTCGGCGACCATCCCCTTGAACGGGATCGGCCGGCCGTCAGGGCCTGGTAGTTGCAGGCCGCAGAGCAGATTCCTGTCATCGGGCTTGGCGCTCTGCGCGTCGCCCGCCCACAACACCGTGCTGGTGAACTTGCTGTTCGGATCGAAGTGGCTGCCGAGATAGTGCTGCACCGCGAGCTGGCACGGCTCCATGAAGTTCTCCATGCCCACTGGCCTGGCGACTTCGAACATGTGGTTGTCGCTGCACTGCACGAACGATGGTTTGTCGGGTGAGTCGGGGGGCCACGCCAGGCAAGTGCCGGTCAGCGCATTACTGAAGACGACGTTCGCACGGCTGCCGCCGTCGGACTCCGGCCTCGTCTGCGGCGTCGTGGTAGCCAGCTGCAGGATGCCTGCCAGGATGAGGACGAACAGTGAGAGCGCGAGCATCGCGCGACGCGAGCGGCGTTTGTCGCACGCGGACTTTGGTCCCGTCGGCGGAAGCACGGAGTGCTTTGCGGTGCGCCCTTCCGGTACCGCCGTCAGTGCCTGTGTCGAGACCTCCGCGAAGACCTCGGTCGGCGGATCGTGCGAGGACTCGCCTGAAGACTTCGTCGACGGCTTGGCGAGCGCTTCAGTGGCAGGCGCGGTAGTAGCAGCCTTCGCGGCGTCCTTCTTGGCTTGCTTCTTGGCCTTCCTGGCCTGGCGCCTACTGAGCGTTTCCGGAATCTCGGCTGCGGCGCCCAGCGGTACGGGCGCAGTCCGACATTGAAGCGCGACCATCGCGGTCGTCAGCTCTTGCGGATCCTCGACGGGAGGCGTCGTCGGCGGTGAGGTCATCAGCCACGACTGGCAGGACTCAGTGGGCACCGCACCGGAACGGAGCTGGTCAGGCCCAGTTTGCTAGCCACGACAACAGAGCCTTTCACAGGTCTAACTGTCGCGCCAGGTCAGAGACATTAGAGGAACCACATCGTTATTGAAGATGCGACACGCGGTGCGGCAGCAGAAGACGTTCGGCAACCGCTGTCGTGAACCAGCACCGACGTGTCGTCTTACGCGCCGTCCCGACGATTTCCCAGGTAGGCGGAGGCGAGCGCGAAAGTCAACCCGATCTCCAGGGATGACGCGGCAAGCGGCCACCCCGCGCCCGCTTGGGCGCGGCGACCTTTCGGCCAGCAATGATTTTTTGTCGCCCTAACGGCTGTGATGGGATTCACAAACTGCGCCGAGGTGCCGCCAGTAGACAACTTCTCGACATTGTCCTCTACCGGTGAGTAACAGAGGTACGCTCGCGCGATGACTGCTCGACCGGACACCCGGTACCCCGGACCGACCCTCACCACGCGTGTCCGCTGGCTGATGAAGGCCGGTCCCGCCGACTACATGCTCGCCATGAGCGTGGCGGCGACCTCCCTGCCCGTGATCGGCAGGCACCTCGAGCCACTGGGCGGAGCGACCGCCATGAGCATCTGGGGAGTGCGTCACGCGCCGGACTTCGTCGGAGCAGCCGTGCGCTCCATGCTCAACCCACGGAGCGGACAGATCCGCAAGCAAGAGCGCGACATGACCAACGGCGTGATGCAGACCGCGCTGCGCGACGTCGTGGCCCCCGACGCTCTCGACATCGTATGGCCTGCCCCCGAATCGGTTCCTCCGGTGTGGAAGGCGCTCGAACACCGCAAGAACGTTCATCGGACGTCGGTGCGATACGGTGACAGCCCGTCCCAGTTGCTCGACGTGTGGCGGCCCAAGGAACTCCCCGCGCAGCCAGCCCCGGTGCTGCTCTTCGTGCCCGGCGGTGCTTGGGTGCACGGCAGCCGGATCCTGCAGGGCTACGCATTGATGTCGCACCTCGCCGAGCTTGGCTGGGTGTGCCTGTCGATCGACTACCGGGTGGCGCCCAATCATCCTTGGCCGCAGCACATTACCGACGTCAAGACGGCGATCGCGTGGGCCCGTGCCAACGTCGACAAGTTCGGCGGCGACAGGAACTTCGTGGCGATCGCGGGTACGTCGGCCGGTGGGCACCTGGCTGCGCTCGCCGGTCTCACCGCCAACGACCCCGAGTACCAGGCTGATCTGCCGGAGGGTTCGGACACGTCGGTCGACGCCGTCGTCGGCATCTACGGCAGGTACGACTGGGAGGACCGGTCGACGGTAGAGCGGGCACGCTTCGTCGACTTCCTCGAGCGCGTCGTGGTGAAGCGGAAGATCGCCAGACATCCGGAGATCTTCCGCAAGGCCTCGCCGATCGCTCGAGTTCACGACAACGCACCGCCCTTCCTCGTCGTACACGGCGGCGGCGATACGGTGATACCCGTTCAGCAGGCGAGGGACTTCGTCGAGAAGCTCCGCAACGTGTCGAGGTCGCCGGTCGGCTATGCCGAACTACCAGGGGCGGGCCACGCCTTCGACATGACCGACGGCGCCCGCACGGGTTCGACGGCCACCGCAATCGGCTTGTTCCTCAACCAGATTCGTCGAAACCGGACGCTGGTCGGCTCGCAGCGGGTTATATAGCCACCACTGGAGCATTTGGCTCGCTCGGGCGTATGTTCCTCGCGCAAGCGCTCGTCAGCGGAGAGGTGGGGCTTGAAGAGGCTCAGTGGCTGGGACGCGGTGCTGCTCTACAGCGAGACACCGACCGTCCACATGCACACCCTGAAGCTCGCGGTGATCGCACTGGACGATCTCGGCGGCAGGAACTTCGGCATCGACGAGTTTCGACAGGTCATCCACGGCAGGCTCTACAAGCTCGATCCCTTCCGTTACGAACTCGTCGACATCCCGTTCAAGTTTCATCACCCGATGTGGCGAGAAAACTGCGAGGTCGATCTCGACTACCACATCCGCTCGTACCGGGTCGATGCCCCAGGCGGCCGCCGCGAGCTGGACGACGCGGTCGGCAAGATCGCGAGCACGCCGCTCGACCGCACCAAGCCGCTGTGGGAGATGTACTTCATCGAGGGTCTCGCCAATGGCAGGATCGCGGTGCTCGGCAAGATTCACCATGCATTGGCAGACGGCGTCGCATCGGCCAACCTGATGGCCCGCGGCATGGATCTTCAGACCGGCCCGGCCGACCGCGACACCTACGCGACGGACCCTGCGCCCACGCGATCGGAGTTGGTACGCACCGCGTTTGGCGATCACCTCCGTCAGATCGGCCGGTTTCCCGGCGTCGTGCGTTACACGGCGAGAGGTATCAGCAATGTGCGGAAGAGCAGCAAGAAGCTGTCTCCCGAGCTGACCCGCCCCTTCACGCCGCCGCCAAGCTTCATGAACCACATGGTCGACGGGACGCGCAGGTTCGCGACCGCGACGCTTGCGCTGGCCGACGTCAAGGAGACGGCCAAGTCGCTCGGCGTCACGATCAATGACATGGTGCTCGCGATCTCGTCGGGCGCACTGCGGCAACTGTGCCTCAAGTACGATGGCCATGCCGACCACCCGCTATTGGCTTCTGTCCCAGTGAGTTTCGATTTTTCCCGAGATCGGATCTCGGGAAACTACTTCACTGGCGTGATGATGGTCGTGCCGATCGAGCTCGACGATCCGCTGGAACGCGTGAAGGCCGTGCACGATGCCGCCGCAGAGGCCAAGGAGACCCACAACCTGATGGGGCCGGAGCTGGTCAGCCTTTGGTCGGCGTACTTCCCGCCGGCCCCCGCCGAGGCGCTGTTCCGATGGCTGGCCACCAAGGATGGTCAGAACAAGGTGCTGAACCTGCCCATCTCCAACGTGCCGGGGCCGCGTGAGCACGGTCGTGTCGGTGGTGCGCTGGTCACCGAGATCTATTCGGTGGGCCCGCTCACCACGGGCAGCGGACTGAACATCACCGTGTGGAGCTACGTCGACCAGCTCAACATCTCGGTGCTCTCCGACGGCGCGACATTGGCCGACCCGCACGAACTCACCGACGCGATGATCGAGTCATTCATCGAAATACGCAGGGCTGCTGGGCTTTCCGAGGAGTTGACGGTAATCGAAGGCGCGATGGCCCAGTAGCGGGCCAGCTAGCCGTTCTCGAACCACCAGTCGTACAGCGCCTTGGGATCGTGACCGCCTTGGACGTAGCTCATGATCAGGTCCCGATTCTTCGTCCAGGTGAGCTCGGGTTCGCCCTTGTAAGTGCTGCACGCGATTCGTCCGGCAGGGGTGTTCGGATCCCTCGAGTAGCTCCACGTACTCGGCGACGTGTCGCCGTTGGGACAGTTCATCAGGTCGGCGCCCGCGACGGTGCCGTCGAAGCCGCCGTCCATTGAAGACTGGCTGACGAACAACGCGAAGATCCCAGCGATTGCGCCGGTGGGTATCGAGCCATCGCACTGCACCCGTGCCAACGTCCCCTTGAGATCAATCGGCTTGCACGAGTTGGGGTCGATGCCCTTGGGCAGCAACGCGATCAGGTGCGCTTGGTCGGAGGCGCTTCCGCTAGTGGGTCGCGGCGACGAGGTCGTCGTTCGCGGCGTGGTCGACGTCCTGCGGGAAGTGGTCGTCGTGCTGCTCGGCGTCGAGGTAGCCGTGGCAAGAGGCTTGGATGAACCGTCGTCTCTCACGACGGCCCAGATGCCAACGCCGACGAGGACGACGACCAAGACGATGGCGCCGACGATGAGCCAGAGGCGACCGCCGCCGCCTCCCCCTTGAGGCGGTGGAGGTGGCCCGCCCCATGGAGGCGGTGGAGGTGGCCCGCCCCATGGCGGACCACCGGTCGGCCCGCCTGCGGTCGGTGGGGCATACGGATTCGGCACGGTGTACCCGGGCGCGCCCGGAAAGGGTTGTGGCGGTGGGTAGGCGGGTCGACCCTGCGGCGGAATGGCCGGATAGCTGGGTGGTTGGCCAGGAGGATAGCCGGGTGGTTGGCCAGGAGGATAGTTGGGCGGGTAGTTGGCGGAGCCCGATTTCGGTGCAAGATCAATCGTCTCCGCGAGCTGAAGCGATGCCCGCTTCTCGCTAGAGTCCGTGCGGCCCACCGCGCCCCCAAATCGCCCCATGCCGATGCAGTCGGCTAACAGATTAGTGGGATTCACAGCAAGATCGCTGGAATCTACTTCAGGAGAGTTCTTCCTCAGGCATGGCTTGCGGGTCCGCGGGGCCTGACGTCTCTGCGGGTGCCCGCTTCGCCTTGACCCAGTCGAGGAAGTGCCCGACGGCGATGGCGGTGAAGTCGCCGTGCGGAGAGCCGAAGAAGTCGAACGCGTGCTGAGCGTGGGGAATCTCGGCGTAGGCGACCGGCGCATCGGACTTCTCCTCCAATGCCGCCGCGAACTCGCGGCCCTCGCCAACGGGAATGATCGAGTCGTCCCTACCGTGCAGGATGAAGAACGGAGGGGCGTCGGGCCGGACCTTCGTGATCGGTGACGCGTCCAGATACGTCTGCAGATTGGCCCTGAATGGTTTCTTGACCACCATCCGCTGCAGCAGTCCGACGAACTCGCGTCGGCCGTCCCCCTTCGTGGTGAACCAGTCGTAGCGGCCGTAGATCGGGACCGCTGCCACCACGGAGGTGTCGGCGTGCTCAAACCCCGGCTGCCACTCCACTTCGTTGGGCGTCAGCGCCGCGAGCGCGGTGAGGTGGCCACCCGCCGAACCGCCGGTGATTGCGACGAAGTCGGGGTCGCCGCCGTATTCGGCGATGTTCTCCTTGACCCAGGCCAGCGCCTGCTTGACGTCGACGATGTGGGCGGGCCACGTGTTGCGTGGGCTGACACGGTAGGCCATCGACACGCAGATCCAGCCGCGTTCGGCCATGTGGCTCATCAGTGGGTAGGCCTGCGGTCGACGCATCCCGATCGCCCATGCTCCCCCTGGTACTTGAAGCAGGACGGGCGCCTTTCCGTCGCGCGGGAGGTCGGCGCGGTGCCAGATGTCGGCGACGTTCGTGGGGTGTGGGCCGTATCGCACGATGTCGGCCTTCTTGACGTACCGGCGGCGCGACCACGACGTGCGCAGTACTCCGCGTCGGCGGCGTCGCTCGGCAGCCGCGATCGCGACGTAGTCCTCGCCGAGCGTCTCGCGCAGCGGGTCCTCGAAGTACTGCTGCGACTGGGTGTTGCGGCGGTACACGAACGCGAGCACGCCCCACGACACGACCGTCAGGGCTAGGGCCGCGCGGCCGCCCCGCCCCTTGAAGTCTCCACGGAGACCGCGCCGCACGGCGTCGAGCATCGACGCGCCAACGACGACGGGCGCCGCCTCGCCCGTCGGCCAGCCCAGGAAGAACACCGGGATGGTGACGTATCCCTCGCGGCCCAGCGGCCGTACCGCGTTGGCGGCATTGGCGAGCTCGGCGGTCGCGCGCAGTAGCGGAAACCGCCTCCGCCGCCTAAACGCCATCGCCGTCCGTCGGAACGAGTTCTTGAAGTTCACGACGAACGATCTTGCCAGTGATGCTCCGCGGCAAACCTTCGAGCACCGTGATGCTGCGCGGCACCTTGTAGTTCGCAAGCTGTTCGCGCACGTGGGCCTTGAGCGTTTCGGGCGTAGCGGAGGCTTCCTCGGTCAAGACGACGAACGCCGCCAACCGCTGGCCGTACTGTTCGTCGTCGACGCCCATCACCGTGGCATCGACGACGTCGGGGTGAGCGGCAAGCGTCTTCTCGACTTCGATCGGGTAGACGTTCTCGCCACCGGAGACGATCATCTCGTCGTCGCGGCCCACCACGAACAGCCTGCCGTTCTCGTCGAGGTAGCCGACGTCGCCTGAGCACATGTAGTCGTCGTGGAAGTCCTTGGTTGCCCCAGAGGTGTAGCCCTCGAACTGAGTCGAGTTGCGTACGTAGATGGTGCCCACCTCGCCGGCAGGCAGCTCGTTGAACTCGGGATCGAGGATGCGGACGTCGCACCCGTCCGCGGGCTTTCCTGCGGTGTCGGGGGCAATGCGGAGGTCGATCGGCGTCGCCGTCGCGATCATGCCCGCCTCGGTGGCGTTGTAGTTGTTGTAGATGACGTCGCCGAACTGGTCCATGAACTTGGTGACGGCATCGGGTCGCATCCGTGAACCCGATGCGGCGGCGAACCGCAACGAGCGCCCGCTGTAGCGGGCGCGGACGTCGTCGGGCAGATCGACGATCCGGTCGAACATCACGGGCACGACACACAATCCGGTGGCTTGGTACTCGTCGACTAGGGCGAGGGTGGCCTCGGGATCGAATTTGCGGCGGGTGACGATCGTGCACGCCATCGAGGCGGCAAGGATCAACTGCGAGAAGCCCCACGCGTGGAAAACCGGCGCGACGATGACGGTGATTTCCTCAGTGTGCCAAGGGGTTCGGTCGAGAATCGCCTTGATCGCATCGGGGCTGCCGCTGGTCAGCCTTGCGCCCTTGGGAGTGCCGGTGGTGCCGGAGGTGAGGAGGACGACCTTCGACTTTTCCTGCGCGCGGCGTGGCTGCCTGCCCGCGTGCGCTTCGATCAGCTTCTCGACGGTGAGTCCCGCCACGGGTCGGTCCGTCCATGCCACGATGCGGACGGCCTTTGGCGCGTCGGCAAGTGCCACGTCGACGGTGGCGGTGAACTCGTCGTCGTAGACGATGGCATCCACGCCTTCGCGGGTCACCACCTCGGCGAGCGCGGGGCCTGCGAACGACGTGTTGAGCAGCAGGACGCCCGCGCCAATGCGATTCGCCGCGATCAGTGCGTCGACGAAGCCGCGATGGTTGCGGGCCATGATTCCGATGACGGGGGGAGCAGCCCCGGCGGCGACATCAGACGTGCGCTGTCCGCTCAGTATGTCTTGCAGCGCAGCGGCGAGCGCATCTCCGCGCTCGTCGATCTCTCGCCAGGTGAGTGTGCCCAGCTCGTCGATCAAACCCGGCCGATCAGGGCAGCGCTGCGCCGAACTAGCGAAACCCGCAGTGACGGCGAACTTCTCGCGTGCCATGGCCGCGGCGATCCGGACATACTTGTCGGGCCTCAGCGGTGCGATCAACCCCGCCCGTGTCATCGTCGAAACGAGGCCAAGGGTTGCCGTGAGTCGATCGGCGAGTGCCACCATGAATCTCCTCCTCGCGGGCGCGGTCGACGTCAGCCAAGCACGGGAAGACGGCGTTGTTTCGCCAGTTCGTCCAACGCGACCTGCATGACGTGACGGACATGGGCGTCGACCTCGTCGATGTCGGGGTCTTCGCCGAACTCGGCGACGATGTCGATGGGCTTTAACACCTGGGTGACGATCTTGGTGGGCAGCGGAACGTTCACGGGAAGCACGGCGCTCAAGCCGAACGGGAAGCCAAAGGAGATCGGCAGAATCTTCGCCCGAAACAGCTTGTCCAACCGCAGTAGCTTGGCGACCTCGGTGCCACGGCTCAGGTACAGCTGGCTTTCCTGGCCGCCGATCGATACCGACGGCACGATGGGCACACCAGCGTTGAGCGCGGCGCGCACATAGCCGGTGCGCCCGCCGAAGTCGATCGTGTTCCGAGCCGAGGTCGGTCGGTACACGTCGTAGTCACCGCCGGGGAAGACGATGACGACGCCACCGGTGCGCAGGGCCTCGTCGGCGTTGGAGTGGTTCGCGGGGATGAAGCCGGTCTTCTTGAAGAAGTCGGCGGTCGGTCCGACGAAGATCAGGTCGAATCCGAGTGTGTAGATCGGTCGGTCGTAGCCGTACTTCTCGTAGAAGTCGGTGGCGAACACCGGGACGTCCATGGCGAAGAGTCCGCCGGAGTGGTTCGAGACGACGAGTACGCCACCGGGCGGAACGTTCTCCAGCCCGCGGACCTCCGAGCGGTGCCAACCCTTGATCAGCGGACGGATGAGGCCGATGACCCTCTCGGTCAGGCCCGGATCCCATTTGGTGACCTCTGACGGTTCGGTGTCGTTCGCGCTCACGGAGCCCCCTGGGAAATTAGAACGTGTTCTAGTTTTCAGAGTACCGGCATTGCCGTCGATGCGGAAATCGTTGGCCCGAGCACTCGGCTCCATGGTGCTCGCGTCCCGATCGGTGTGGAAGATGCCTCGGGCCAGCAATGCCGTCAGTACTCGAGCTAGAGCCGGTGGTCATCGGACTACAGCGGGCAGACCTGCTGCACCCACTCGTCGATGCGATCGTTGAACTCCTGGTATCTGTCGTCGTCGGAGACCGGCGGCCCTCCGGTTCGGACGAAGTAGTCGATGGCCTCTTGGACCGCAGGAGGCGGATTGAACCTCGCGAGGATGTCGGCCGCCTTCTGGGCGTCCTCGGTGGTGCTCGCAGTCGAGAGATCCAGGTTCGCCTGCGTGACGTCGATGCAGTCGTTGCGTGCCAAGGTTGCCTGCGGCGCCTCGGCTTCGGTGGATTCGGTCGCTGACGAGCTTGGGCTCGAACTGGCGCTCGCGCTAGGGCTCGAGCCGTGAGTAGGCGTGACGTCCGTGGGCTTGCTGCAGCCAGCGGCCGCCAACGCGAGAGCCATGACGGCCGCCAACGCCGTTCGTCGAACCATCCGAACTCCCTCGCCCGACCTGCGGCATCCCGACCTCGCGCAGCAAATTAACAGAGCGTTGAGCGGGTTAACAAGGATCGCGCGGGCGATGGCGAACTCAGATGCTGGCGATGAAGTCCGAGGTGTAGAACTCGGCAGGCGTCTGCGTGTTCGCCGCCGGTCGATCGATGGCCACCCACGCGCCGGTTGCGCCGCTCTTGATGGGGCCTTGGATCGTGGTGCCGCCATTGCCTGCGCCGTCGGTCTCGAAGCCGCCGGCGATGACGCCGGCGTCGCCGGGCGCGCAGTTGTTGGTTGGTCGCGGTACCTGGATGATCCGGACGTCGTAGTGGGTGAACGGTTCCGCGGTCTCCAGCGTGAACTTGGCTGCGACGGTATTCGAGCCCGGGGTGCTCACCTCGGCGAAGCCTCTGCCGTACTCCCGTGCGAACACGTAATCGAGGTGACTGTTGTCGCAGGCGCGCAAGTTGTTGGCCAGGGGCATCTGCGTAGTGCCCGCTCCTTCCGCTGAGGCCGTGGCGGCGGTGGTCATGGGCAGCAGGGCGGTCGCGGCGACGAATGTCGCGCAGGCAAATTTACGCATTGGTTGATGATGATCCTTTGTCAGGCAACATGCAGTATTCCGCGTCACAGAAACATGGTGAGTTTGGCCAAGTATTCCGGTTTGGTCGTCGAGGACGAGGTTGGATCACGGGTCCATGACCCACGCGAGGCCGTCCACGGTGGACCCGACCGTGTACGTCGACCGGATCGGATCGCCGTGTCGTCGAGGCGCGGATTGCCGACGTGCCCGACGCCTGATCGACGCTAGAGCGATGCTCGCGAGATGTCGGTGGTGCGTGGGAGAGTGCAGCGGTGGCGTGCATCTATTACACGGCGTCGAGCCTCGACGGTTTCGTCGTCGACGAGGCGAACAGCTTGGACTGGCTGGTCACTCGCGACGTCGACGTCGACGGCCCGTTCGGCTACAAGGCGTTCGAGAAAACGGTGGGGGCCCTCGTAATGGGTTCCGCGACATACGAATGGCTGCTGGCGGATCAACCGGGCGACTGGATGTACGAGCAGCCGAGTTGGGTGCTCACCAGTCGTCCGCAGATCATCGCCGACGGCCACCCGGTCAAGACATTCGACGGTGACGTCGAGGACTTGTATCCGAGGCTCGTCGATGCCGCGGGAGAACGCGACGTCTGGTTGGTGGGCGGCGGACAGGTTGCCGCGCAGTTCGTGGCGGCGGGCCTCGTCGACGAGATGATCGTGACGTACGCGCCATGCTCTCTGGGTCAGGGTGCGCCCGTGCTACCCGTGCGATCGGAGTGGACGCTCGCCGAGGTCGGGCGCAACGGCGAATTCGTCTGTGCGCGTTGGATTTACGCGCAGCAAGCTAGCGGTTGACCGACGGTATGCCGTTGCGTCGCACGAACTCCCGCGACTTGATCAAGAATTCCATCTGCTCGGCGGCGGCGTGCAGGGGGTCGGCGCTGCGAAACGCGCGGCTCAGGATCACCGCTCCCTCTAGCGACGCGATGCAGGTCATGGCCAGCGATCGGGCGTCGCTTTCGTCGAACCCGTCGGAGGTGAACGTGCGCGTCAGGGCCTCCCGCCAGTGATCGAGGATGTCGGTGGCGATGGTGGTCAGCGCGGGAATGTCGTCCGACGACCCGATGGCGGCGGCCACCACCGGGCAGCCAGCGGTGAAGTCGCTCTCGGTCAGCGTCCGGTCCCAGAACTCGACGAACTGGCGCACCAAGGAGAGGGAACCGTGCCGCGCGGCCTCGTCGATCACCGTGGTAATCGACTCGCCCGCGAACTGCAATGCCTCGGTGAGGAGTTGATTCCTGCCGTCGGGGAAGTGGTAGTACACGGAGCCGCGGGGTGCACCGCTGCGGACGAGGACCTCGTCGATGGTGACGCCGGCGGCGCCGCGCTCCCGCATCACCTCGGCGGCGCTCAGCAGCATCTTGTTGCGGGTAGAGCCTCGCCTCACCCGGGGCGAGTCAGTGGTTGCCGTCGCGGTTTCGACCGGCGGCATCAGACCGCCGCCCGCGGATGACGGAGCTGGGACAGCCGCATCTGCACGTCGTGTGGTGTGAACCGGAAGGGCTTCGGACGCTCGCCGACTTCGCGCGTGAATCTGCGGCCGAGGACGTTGACCTCAATGACCCACATGGCGCTCCTCCGTAACTATGGTTATGAGCATAGATCTCACAACACACACCTGCAACGGATGTATTCCCCGTCACATCTCCCCGATGTTTAACGGCAGGTAGACGCGCCCGTTGCTGAAGGGTCGTAGCGCAAGGGGATCGGTCCAAATTATGGTCTATTGCATAATCTGATGGTTGGGAAGTCACTAACACCAAATCGCTGACCACTCGGCTCCGCGCCGGCGTTGAGAGGCACTCGTGGTTCTCCGCCGCCGACGCAGAGTCGAGCAGACGTTCTAGCCCGCGTTCTCCAGCGCGACTAGGGCCGAGGCCACTGCGAAGTACTTGCTCGCACCGAACTGACGAACGGTCTTGATGCCGAACGCCTCTTCGAGATGCTTGGCGTCGGCGTCGGTTACGCCGGCCAGTGCGGCAGGCGAGGCGTCCAGAATGTCCTTCAGCGACTTGCCTTCGTAAGCCTTGTCGAGCGACTTCGTCAGGTCGACGGAAACAGCCATTGGGTTCCTCCATGGGTAGGCGACAACGGGCGCCAACCGTATGCGCCGAACCTGAACGTTCGTTGTACGGCCGTTGCCAGATTCCACCCAACAGACGCCAAAGGCCCTGACACACGGGGTGTCACTATCCGATCTGAGCTACTCCGGGGTGTAGCCGAACGGCAGCAGCACGCTCTTGGCCTGCGTGTACTGCTCGATGCCCTCTGGGCCGTTCTCGCGGCCGATGCCCGAGTTCTTATAGCCGCCGAAGGGAGCTCCCGGATCGAAGGCGTACATGTTGACGGCGTAGGTGCCCGTGCGGATCTTCGCCGCGATCTTCATCGCCTTGTCGTTGTCAGTGGTGAACACCGACCCGGCGAGGCCGTAAACGGAGTCGTTGGCGATGCGCACCGCGTCGTCTTCGGTGTCGTAGGGGATCACCGCCAGCACCGGTCCGAAGATCTCCTCCTGCGCGATCGTCATCGAGTTGTCGACGTCGGCGAACAACGTCGGCTCGACGAACCAGCCGCTGTCGAGGCCCTCGGGCCGACCGCCGCCGGTCACCAGTCGTGCGCCCTCCTCGACGCCCTTCTTGATGTAGCCCTCGACGCGCTCGCGCTGCTTCTCGCTGATCAAGGATCCGAGCATCGCGCCAGGGTTGTCGGGCAGTCCAACGGGCATGGCCGACACGGCGGCGGCAAGTTTTTCCACGATCTCGTCATAGCGCGACCGCGGCGCCAGGATGCGGGTCTGCGCGACGCAGGCCTGCCCGGTGTTCATCAGGCCAGAGAACACCAGCATTGGCAGCGTGGAGTCCAGGTCCGCGTCCTCGAGGATGATGGCGGCCGACTTGCCGCCCAACTCCAACGAACACGGCTTGAGCTTCTCGGCGGCGATCTTGGCGATCTCCTTGCCGACGGCGCTGGACCCGGTGAACGTGAACTTGTCGATCTCGGGGTTGGCGGTCAGTGCGCGACCGGTCTCCGGACCGCCGGGTACGACGGACAGAACGCCCTCTGGCAGTCCAGCCTCGGCGAAGATGTCGGCCATCGCGAACAGCGACAGCGGCGTCTCGGCGGCTGGCTTGACGACGATCGTGCAGCCGGCCAGCAGCGCAGGCCCGAGCTTGTTGGCCGCCAGGAAGAACGGCACGTTCCAGGCGGTCACCGCGGCGACGACGCCGATCGGTTCGCGCAGCACCATGGTCTGGCCGTATGCGCCGTCGCGGAAGTCGCGCCAGGTGAACTTGTCGGCGGCGCCCGCGAAGAACTGGAACGACGCGATCGCAGCGCCGTACTGCATCATGTCGACGATCGTCGGAGGTTGGCCGGTCTCAGCGGCCAGCAAGAACTTCAGCTCGTCGGCGCGCTCCTCGAGGATCTTGACGGCGCGGCCGAGGATCTCGGCGCGCTCGGCAGGTGACATATGGGGCCACGGCCCCTCGTCGAAGGCCTTGCGCGCGGCGGCACAGGCCGCGTCGACGTCGGCGGCCGCGGCCAGGGGCACCTTGCCGACGAGCTCACCGGTTGCGGGCGAGTGCACTTCGATGACCTCGGACGTCGACGGCTCGACCCACTTGCCGCCAATGAACAACTGATCCCACTGAGTCCGATATGCCGCTGGCGCAGCGGTTGTCTTCAAGGCAGTGCTCTGTGTCATGAGCGTCACACTACCCATCGAACGGCGAAACGAGAACCTGTTGCAGTTCAGTGATTCAAGACGGCTGCAAGACCAGCACCAGATTGCTCACGAGGAACTCCCGCAGCACTGGCACGCGCACCATCCACCAGGCCCATCGTGGGTGGTAACGGGGAAATGCCGCGACGAGCGCGCCCGTGCTCGCTGCCCAGTCCAGCCCGTCCGCTGCCGATACCGGGAACAACGACGACCCGTAGTCGTTCTTCGGCCGGTGGCCGTGTTTGCGGGCGTAGCGCTCGGCAGCGCGCGCACCGCCGAGGTAGTGCGTCAGCCCCATCTCGTGGCCGCCGAACGGGCCAAGCCAGACGGTGTACGAGAGGACCGCCAACCCACCGGGCCTGGTCACCCTCAGCATCTCGCTGCCAAGTTGCCATGGCTTGGCGACGTGTTCGGCAACGTTCGAGGACAGGCAGATGTCGACGCTGTCGTCGGCGAAGGGAAGTGCCATGCCGGACGCGCGCACGAAGGTGCCCGATCCGGGTTCGCCCGCGGGGCCCCTGCCGAACGTCGCGGCCAGCGCGGCTCCGGCATGCGCCTCGCTCGGGTCTGGCTCGACGCCGACGTAGTCAATCCCGGCGTCGCCGAACGCCGTCGCGAAGTACCCGGGGCCGCCGCCGACGTCGAGCAGCGTGCTGCCCTTCGGCGGGTTGCCGTGCAGCGACGTCCAGAGGTCGACGACGAGTGCGACGGTGTCGTGCGCCAAGGCCCCGTAGAACCGTGCGGGATCGGTCTGTTCGAAGCGAAACGCGCCGAGTAGACGGAGCGACCGCTCTAGCGTGGCCCGCTTGGCGAACACCGGCATCGACCGAGCGTAAACGGCGACTAGTCTGACGTGGATGTCCGCGCCAATTCCCCGGTCGCTGCGCTCCTGCCCGCCGATCCAATCCGTCCTCCTGCTGTGCTGGCGCGATACCGGCCACCCACAGGGCGGCGGCAGCGAGACCTACCTCCAGCGCATCGGTGCGGAGCTGGCGGCGCAGGGGGTCGACGTCACGCTGCGCACGGCTCGTTACGCGGGCGCGCCGCGACGCGAAGTGCTCGACGGCGTCAGGATCAGTCGCGGCGGCGGCCGCCACGGCGTGTACGTCCTCGCGGGATTGGCGATGGTCGCCGGTCGTTTGGGTCTCGGCCCATTGAGACGAGTGCGTCCCGACGTGGTGATCGACACCCAGAACGGCATCCCGTTCCTCGCGCGGCTGGCGTTCGGGCGTCGGTCCGTTGTGCTGGTGCACCACTGCCACCGCGAGCAGTGGCCGGTGGCAGGACGATTCTTGAGCAGGCTGGGCTGGTTCGTGGAGTCGAGGCTTTCGCCGCGACTGCATCGGCGAAATCAGTACGTCACGGTGTCGCCTTCCTCCGCAAGGGATTTGGCCGACCTTGGGGTGAATCCAGAGCACATCGCCATCGTCTGTAACGGGCTGGACGAGGCTCCGGCGGACACCCTGATCCCGCTGAGATCGGGGTCGCCCCGGATAGCGGTGCTCTCTCGATTGGTGCCGCACAAGCAGATCGAAGACGTGTTGGACGCAGTGGCCCTGTTGCTGCCGCGCGTGCCAGATCTCCACCTCGACGTCGTAGGCGGCGGCTGGTGGGAGCCGCGACTGGTGGCGCATGCTTCCCGGCTCGGCATCACCGACGCCGTCACCTTTCACGGTCACGTCGGTGAGTATGCGAAACATCAAGTGTTACAACGGAGTTGGGTCCACGTTCTACCGTCCAGCAAGGAAGGCTGGGGCCTGGCCGTCATCGAGGCCGCGCAGCACGGGGTGCCGACGATCGGCTACCGATCCTCCGGCGGTCTGACCGACTCGATCATCGACGGTGTGACCGGGATGCTGGTCGACGACCATGCCCAGCTGGTCGCCAGCTTGGAGCAGGTGCTCTCCGACGACGTCTTGCGTGACGGGCTGGGTGCGAAGGCAGCGGTGCGCAGCGACGAGTTCTCCTGGCCGCAAACGGCAGAGGCGATGCGCAGCGTGCTCGAGTCAGTCGCCGTTGGCACGATGGTCAGCGGCGTTGCCGAGCCCAGGGCCTGACCTTCTCGCCAGCGCAAGACCCAACGCACCCGCGACCAACGTTGCCAGCCACACCAGGTGCGCGCAGATCAGCAATGCTCGGTGAGATGCCGCGGGGTGGTCGCCGCCGACGCGATACAGAGTGAGATCGTCGTCGCGATAGGCCACCGGCAGTGCCGAAACCGACGGGACGGCCGCCGACCCCTCGACGACCACCCACCCAACGCCCGCATCGGCCAACTCGCCGGCGTCCGCCCCCGCGAGCAACCGCTGCTGGACGTCGCGGGCGTGCGCGCCCTCGCCTCGGACGGTCGTGCCGCCGATGGTCAGGTCGCCGGTCGTCAGCACGTCGGCCGACACCCATCGTGGCAGCGGATCGAGTACCGGCGCGCTGCCTGCCCATTCGAACGCCCGCATGCTGTCGACGGGTAGCACGGCGACCGGTCGCGGGTCGGCATTGATCGTCGCCGCGACCCTCGCCCAACCCGGCGGGTAGCGCACCGAGGCCACCTTGCCGCCGACGCCCCACGCCAAGTCGGGCAGAACGGCGAGCAGGGCCAGACAGCAAACCGCTGCGGTGGCTGGCCGAGGAACGCGGCGGGCGAGGGTGACGACCCCGCCCGCGCCCGCGATCGCGTATCCCGGCATCGCCAGTGCGACCCACTTCTGGGCATCCCTCAGCACCCCGAGCCCCGGAAGCGTGCGCACCGTCCACTCAAGTGCCGCCAGGCCCGGACCCGTTGCCAGGAGGGCGGGGACGACGACGGCGACGGCAGCCAGCGCCAGCAGCGGTAGCGCGGCGGGGCGACGCCACACCGTCGGCAGTCCCACCGCGACGATGGCGATGAGGACGACCGTCGCAATGACCGCGAAAAGCGTTGTCCGCGAGGATGGTACGGCCTGGCCGTTCCAGATTCCGCCCAGACCCGCAAGGCTGCCGATCGTGCCGATGCCAGGTTCGGCCCGCGCGGCGAATGCGTGCACGCCCGTCGATTGCGTCGACGCGAGCGACCCTGACACCGCCGATGCGACGAGCCACGGCAGGGCTGCCAGAAAGGCCGTTGACAGGCTGACTGCGGCGCAGATCTTGCGTGAGCGACCGAATCCTGGAACCAAGACGGTGACGAGTGCGACGCTCGCCGCCATCAGGAGGCCCGTCGGCGTGAGGCCCGCCAGCGCGATCCAGAACACGGGCGCCCACGTGCTTCCTTCGCCCGACCTCAGGCGGATCAGCGCGGCCGCCACCCAAGGAAGGCACCCGTAGCCGACCAGAAGGCTCCAGTGCCCCTGCAACAGCCGCTCCGCGACGTACGGATTCCAGATCGCCAGCGTGGCAGCCACGAACTCACCAGACAGCCCGCCCTCGGGCACGACGAGCGCCGCGAGCCGCGCAGCGCCCCACCCCGCCAGCCACAGCCCGAGGATCAGAAGCGCCTTGACGACGACGCCCCCGTCGAGAACGTATGACGCCACCGCGACGACGAAGTCCTGCGGCAGGGCACGTGGCGCGGTGTCCGTCAGCCCGAGCGCAGCGTCGGATAGATAGGACCGCGGCGTCGACACCGCGTCGCGCAGGAGCAGGTACCCGGGCGATAGCAGGGGTGCCGCCACGGCCGTCGTCAGTGCCAGCGCGTACGCGGGCACGAACAGCTGGCGCGGACGCAAGGCGCCAAACAGCGGCGGACGCAAGGCGCCAAACAGCCGCGGACGCAAGGAGCCAAACAGCTTTGGGATCAGACTGGGCGGTCCGGCGGTCGGCTTGACGGCCGCTGGGTGGGCAGCTTCTCGGTCTGCGCCTCGGCCGCAGGCATCGGCCCCGAATCGGTATCGCGTCTACCGAAGAAACCGTGGTCCGCAGAATCGAGGCCGGGATCGATCAACGCCGATTCCGCCCGAAGCGTGAACGTGCCTAGGAGGATTCCGCCGATCAGCATCACCAGCCCGAGGCAGGTGAACGTGATCGGGAGGATGCGACTCCACAGCGCCAGCGTGTCCCGCTCGTCGCGGGCACTTGCCACCTGCGCTTCGACGGTGTCCTCGTTCGAGGTGATCTTGTAGTCGACGAAGGTGACCTCTGGCTTGAGCGGGTCGCGGGCGTAGTAGTGAAAGCCGTGTTCCTGCGACTTCACGATGGTGCCAGAGACCGGGTCCACCCAGAACGTGCGCTGCGCCGCGTAGTAGCGGGTCATCGTGATCGGTTCGAGGGGATCACCGGGCAGGCCCCACAGCTCGGCGCGGGCGGTGACGACGCCGTCCACCTCGTTGTCGTACAACGAGGCGTACTTCACCGGGTCGACGAGCTTGTTGTCGTCGTCGTAGCCCACGTTTTGCGTGAACCGATACGTGGCGAGCCCGTTGACGTCTTCTTCGCTCTGGTAGTTCGCGTCGAACGCCTTCTGCGCGATCGGATCGAAGAACGGGTACGACTTCTTCTCGGTGTCGAAGGGGAAGCGGTAGGTCAGGCCTTCGTGAGGCAGCGGGGCGGGGATTGCCGGGTTTTGATCGCCGATGCTCCGCGGGCGCTGTACCGAACCGGGGCTGCTGTCGGTGGACACGGCCAGCGCGGTCGAGCGGTCCAGCGTGACGGTGTCGACGAGCGCCAGGAGCAGACCGTTGTCCTGCTGCTTGTCCGTGCGTCGCAAGGTGCTGCCGACCTGAAGCGTGATCAGGTCGGCATTCGACGGCGATTCGACGCTGACCTGTTTCTGCATGACGAGCGGGATGTTCTTGTCGACGACGAACTTCGTGCCCTGCAGCGATGCCGGGTCGAAAGCGACCCCGGTGCCATCGCTGACCAGCGTGGTGTCGATGTTGAGAGGGATCTTCGCGATCTTGCTGGTGGTGTACGTCGACAACAGCATCGCAGCGATAAGCAGGGCGGCGCCCAGTCCCATGAGCCCACACGCTGCGATACGCAGCGCACCAGCGCGGTTCAAGCCGTGTCTCCTTATCGTCGTGGCGATCAGACGACCCGCCGCCGCCTGCCCCGAGCACGCAGCGGAGGCAAACCCGTCTGACCCTAACAGTCCAAGTTAAGGCCGACAGCCAAGGGCAACCCCGCCTAGCGTGCATCCGGCACACTGGTCGCCGTGAACCGAACCGACCCCGAGGCGACGGGCGGCTCCCGCGGCTTCGTGCCCGCGGTCGAGGGTATGCGCGCCTGCGCGGCGATCGGCGTCGTGATCACGCACGTCGCGTTTCAGACGGGCCACACCACGGGTGTGGTCGGTCGGGTTCTTGGGCGTTTCGACCTCGCCGTCGCGGTGTTCTTCGCACTTTCGGGGTTTCTGCTGTGGCGAGGCCACGCGGCGGCGGCACGTGACCTGCGGGGGGCCCCCGCCGTCGGCCACTACCTGCGATCCCGGATCGTCCGGATCATGCCGGGCTACCTGGTTGCCGTCGTGGTGATTCTTTCGCTGCTCCCCGATGCCAGCAGGGACCTCGTGGTCTGGCTGGCCAACCTGTCGCTCACCCAGATCTACGTGCCGCTCACGTTGACCGCCGGATTGACCCAGATGTGGAGCCTCTCGGTCGAGGTGACCTTCTACTTGGCGCTGCCGTTCCTCGCGTTCGCGGCGCGGCGGTTGCCAGTCGGGGCGCGCATCCCCGTGATCGGGGCGGTCGCGCTGTCCAGTTTGGCTTGGGGCTTGATTCCCTTCGGGGAGCCCTACGGCATCAATCCGTTGACGTGGCCACCCGCCTTCTTCTCCTGGTTCGCCGCGGGCATGCTGTTGGCCGAACTGACCGTCGGCCCGGTGACGTGGGTTCACCGGCTGGCGCGTCGGCGGCTGCTGACCTTCGGTGTCGGCGCGGTGGCGTTCGCGGTTGCGGCGTCGCCGCTGGCGGGCCCGGAGGGTCTGACGCCTGGCAGCGTCGGCCAGTTCGCGGTGAAGACGGCGATGGGCGCGATCGTCGCCGCGGCGTTGGTCGCCCCGTTGGTTCTCGATCGTGCCGACGCGTCCCACGGCCTCCTCGGTAGCATCGCGATGGTGACCCTTGGGCGTTGGTCCTACGGGTTGTTCGTGTGGCACCTCGCGGCGCTGACGATGGTGTTCCCGGTGATTGGGCAGTTCCCGTTCAGTGGCCACATGCCCGTGGTGCTGGTGCTGACGCTGGTCTTCGGCTTCGCGATCGCGGCGGTCAGCTACGCGTTGGTGGAGTCACCGTGTCGAGAAGCGTTGCGGCGCTGGGAGAGACGTCATGAGCCGACACCGCTGGACAGCTCCGTCACGGATACGCCGGAGCCCGCCCCACCGCGATTTGTGCACGTGCAGGCGCGGTGAGCGAGCGTTAGCGTGCGCAAATCACGCGTTGAGGCCCAGTCGCGCAATGACGTCGTCGCGCACGGCCGATCGCCGCGCCTTGCCCGCGTCGTCGCGCAGCGGCCGGTCGACGAATTCGATCGTGCGCGGCACCTTGTAGGCGGACAGTTGCTCGGCAAGGAACGCGTGCAGGGCCTCGGCGGTCAGCGACGTGGCGGCCTGCACCAGCGCGTACGGCACGTGGCCGAGATCGTCGTCGGGGACTCCGACCACCAAGCAGGACAACACATCCGAGTGTGCAGACAAGGCGGACTCGATCTCGGCGGGATAGACGTTGCGCCCGCCGACGGTGAACATGTCGACACGCCGGTCACCATCAGTACCCGCCGTTCGTGGAGAAGATGGCCCGCGGGTTGTCGACGAGCATCGTGGTGAGCTGTTCGTCGGTGACGCCGCGTTCCTTCAACGCAGGGATGACGTCGTTGTGGATGTGCAAGTAGTGCCAATTGGGCAGTGCAACAGGCAGAGTCGCCTCCGGAAGTGCGTCGAAGTAGCAAGAGGCATCATGAGATAGCACCATCCTGTCAGCGTGTCCGCGCTCGCACATCGTCGCCACGGTGTCGACCCTGTCCTCGAACGGCAGATAGACGTCGACACCGAACCGGTCCATCCCGATGTGGGAGCCTCCTGCGATGAGCTCCTCTAGATAGGCGATGTCGGTGGTGTCGCCGGAGTGACCGATGACGACCCGTGACAGGTCGACGCCCTCCTCGGCGAAGATGCGTTGTTGCTCGAGGCCGCGCTTCGTTCCTGCGTGGGTGTGCGTCGAGATGGGCACCCCCGTCTGGCGGTGCGCGCCCGCGACGGCACGCAGTACCCTCTCGACACCAGGCGTCACGCCGGGTTCGTCGGTGGCGCACTTGAGGATTGCGGCCTTGATCCCGGTGTCGGCGATGCCGTTTTCGATGTCGCGGACGAACATCTCGGTCATGATCTCCGGGCCGCCGAGCGGTGCACCCGGCCCAAGGTAGTGAAAGGACATCGGAAGGTCGTTGAAGGTGTACAGGCCCGTGGCGACGACGATGTTGAGTTCGGTGGCGGCGGCGATCCGCGCGATGCGGGGGATGTAGCGGCCGAGGCCGACCACCGTCAGGTCGACGATCGTGTCCACCCCGCGCGACTTCAGCTCGTCGAGTCGCGCAATGGCGTCCGCCTCGCGCCGAGCGCCGTCACCCCATCCTTCCGGATAGTTCTCCATGATCTCGGTGCTCATGATGAACACGTGCTCGTGCATCAGCGTCACGCCGAGATCGGCCGCGTCGATCGCGCCACGCGCCGTGTTCACCGTCGTTCTGTCCACCTGTGAAGGCTACGGCCGGATTAGCCTGTCCCGAGCGGGTTTCGAGCAGCGGAGGCGACGTGGCTCTCGGCGGTCCGTCATCCACCCGTCCCAGCACGGGGTTCGCGGGCGACGCGCCGTCGCATCGGTACCAAGGACGCGGCCAGCGTGCCGACGGCGATCAACGCGAGGAGTTGAACTCCCCAGGAGTGTCCGATGTATCCGTCGACCGACCGCCACGGGTAGCGACTGAGCACCGCCCCCGAGAGAATCAGCGCGCCCGCGGCGACCGTGACGGTGACACGGTCGGACAGCCTGCGCCACGCTAGATACCGCGTCCCGATGATGGCGCCGACCACCACCACGCCAGCCGCCCCCGAGACGACGAAACCGAACGCGAGAACGCCTGCGCCCGCGACGATCGGGGGGACGGCCCACGGCTGGGCGGGCTCGAGCGGCTCGGGCCGTCGTCGGACTGGCAGCCACGCCAAAAGGAAGAGCAGGGGTAGCAGTGCCAGACCGCCGAACAGGCCGATGCGGTACGGCGTGTTGGAGGCGAACTCGAGCGTGACCGTTCCGCTGCTGCCCGCAGGCACGACCCAACCCTGCTGCCATCCGTTGACGGTCACGGGTGTCAACGTTCGGCCGTCGGCGGTGTGTGCCGTCCAGCCCGGGTTGATGCTCTCGGGCACGACGAGAACTCGCGAAACCGTCGACGTCGGCACGTCGACCTCACGGCGGTCTGCCGACCACCTTCCGACGGCCGGGGAAGTCGTTGTCGCACCGCGTAATTGCGCCGCAAGCGGACCCGCCAACTGAACCCCGTCGACCACGAATGCCTGGCCGGGGCTGATCACGATTTCCTGCTCGCCGGCGGGCAGCTGGATGGGGTGCGCCTGGCACGGTTTGGCGGGGACGGGTTCCCCGTCGAGGAGGGCCTTGACCGTCGTGCTCACCGACGTCCGGACGAACTGGCCCGCGACGCCGATGATCGGACCGTCGTCGCACGACAACTCGATGCGGCGGTTCAGGTTGTGCGCGGCGTCGGCTGCTCCGATTGGTGCTCCGCGCGCGTCGAGAACGGCGACCTCTGCCAGTCCAGGCGGCTTGACCTGATCGAAGCCGAGTGCCGTGCGGTCGATGACGTCGTGCCAGTTGAGAATCGACAACGTGACCGTGTCGGTGACCCGCGGCGATAGCGAGATCGTCTGCGTGCCGCCGTCGGCGTCGAGGGTCCGAACCTGGGGACCGTCACCGAGATCGACGGCGACGAGGGTGGGGTGCGCAGGAAGGACCGTCGCACTGGGCGTCAGCCGCAGAGCGGAAACCTCTGTGCGTGCAGGAAGTTTCAGCTCGAGATTGCCTCCGTTCCGATACTGCACGATGCTCTGCGGTGCGGTCCACGCGGTGCGTGGGTCGCCGTCGGTTGCCGCATACGCCGAGCCGAGAACGTCGATGGAGTCGGCCTCGCCGCTCGCGCGGGTGGTGCCTGGCTGCCTGATCAGGTCGGCGAGGTTGGGTCCTTGCCGGGCGCGCAGCCAGACCGTCGGGGTCACCGCGGTGGGCGCCGGGACGGTCAGCGTGCGGCTCAGGTTGGTCGGCTCCTCAGGCGACAAGGACATCGCTGCCGCGCACAGGACCGAGTCCGGTCCGTTCGCGCAACCTAGCCGACCAAGCAGCTCGGAACCCAGATCCCATTGGGCGACAGCGGATCCCGCAGGCGGACCGGGTACGACGACGGTGTGCCGCAGGCTTAGCGGGTGAGCGAAACCCGATGAGTCGTACTGGGTGATCGCAAAGTCGGTGATGCCGAACTGAACGCCAGGCGAACCGTCCTCGGTGCTGACGGCGGTGATCTTCATCCACGGGGTCTCGCCGAGGGGCAGGGCCGCGGTCAGCGGTTCTCCAGGCCGGTCGAGCCTGACCGTACTGGTGCCGGTGGCCGTCGACACCTCGATCCGATTGACCTGTGCACCAACGGAAGTCGCGCTAGGAGTGATGGTCACCGTCGCGTTGGTGACGGGATGGTCGAAGTCGACTCGAAGCCACTGCCCAACTGCTGATTGCAGGCTATTCGAGACCCAACTGGTCGACGGATCGCTGTCGATCGCCGCGGCGGGTCCAGCCGCCGTCGCGACGTTGGGCAGTGCGGTCGAATCAGCCGCCGAACTCGACACCGACAGGCGGCCGCCGGGCCATGCGCCGTAGACGAGGGCGGCGTCGCCTGCCGGGTAGTCGAGGACGCGATTGAACGTGTGTCGCGCGTCATCGCGCGTCCGGATCGCAGACGAGTGGTCGTCGACTCGGCCGTAGTCCGTCTCACGGGCCACCGGGGTGTCGGTCACCGTGACGACGGGCACGGGCAGGCCGGCGTGCTGGGCGTCGTCGGTCAACAACATCGGCCCAAGTGGCGGCTGGCCAAGGAGCCTGCGGCGTTCGTTGAGTCGCAGCAGCGCCTCGGGGCCCCCGTCGACCCGAGCCATCGCGTCGACGTCGACGAGTGACGGCCTCAATGGCTTCGCCCCGTCGACGTGAAAGATCTCGATCGCCGGGTATGGCGGCCGCAGCCCGCTATCGGTGACGAAGCCCGTAAGCGTCCCTGGTCCCGTCGGGCCGCCGAACTGCGCGACCTTCGACAGCCCTGGTGATCCCTCGATCGCCCGATGGACGAGTATCGGCCGAGCCGACCGCGACGTGTCGGGATCCAAATCGTTGCGCACGACGACGTACGAAATGCCTTGCTGGACAAGGGTGTCGGCCAAACCCGCGGACGGGCGGCCCGCGGCGAACAGCTTCTGCACGGAATCGAGCGCGCGGATCGTCTTCGGCGGGGTCAACGGGATGGAGTCGCGCACCCCCCACGGACTGGTGCCAAGCACCTGCAGCGGCTCGTCGTGGCTGTTGCCCCAGTCCTGGGTGGCGAACGGGGAACCGGGTGCGACGAGCACCCGCCCCGCAGGCCGGTTGTGGACGTCGAGCCAGTCGGCGGCCTGATGCCAATAGTCGGGGATCGCGGTGAACGCACCCGGCGGGGTCAGTCGGCCAGTCCAGGCCAGCGACGTGCCCGCCGCGAGCGCGACCATCACGACGATGCCGACGGCCACCCGTTTGTCGCGTTCGGGATGGGCATAGGCGTGAATCCACTCTCGACGGCTCACGCTGCCTGGCAAGGGCACCCGGCCAAGCAGGTGGGCGAGGCCGAGCACTACGGGCAGTCTGATCAACGGCTCCAGCTTGTGCACGTTGCGCAACGGCGTGCCTGCCGCGTCGAGGAATGCCTGCACCTGCTGGGCGACGGGCGAGCCAAGGCCGCCGGAGTAGCCGACGGCGAGCAGCGCCAAGCCGACGAGCAGCATCGAGACGAGTCGTCCGCGCGCAGGCATCGACCGCATTGCGAGACCCGCGATGCCCCCGGCCGCGACCAACGTCGTCGCCAGCACCGCAACGGAACTCGTCACCAACACCGAACCGGCGGTCGCGCCGGGTGCGACGAAGGGCGTCCAACTGTAGGTGCCGCGAAGGACCTCGGTCAGCGAGAGCCACTGGGTCGTGACGCCCGAGGACTCGATGAAGTCGAGGAACGGCGGGCTGATTCGCCCGAGCATGACCAAGGCGACCACCCACCACAGCACCGCGAGCGTCGAGCACAAAGCCCACCACGCCGTGAAACGCCACCACGCCTTGTTCGGCCGATGCGCCGCCCACCAGATCAGTGCGGCGAGGCAACCGGTCAGCGTCGCCACTGCGTTGACGGCGCCCATCAGTGCCACGGCCACGGCGGAGCGCGCTGCCAACACGCGGAGTGAGCCCTGTCCACGCAATGCCAGGATCACCGGCAACAGCACCCACGGCGCGAGCATCAACGGCAGCGTCTCCGACGAGATCGCGCCAATGGTCGTCAGCGCCCTCGGGGACAGGGCGAACGCGATGGCTGCGATCACCCGCGAACTCGTCGTCCCGATGCCGAGCGCCTCCGCGACCCGAACGACACCCCAGAACCCGACGACGAGCAGCAGCGCCCACCACAGCCGCTGCGTCACCCAGCCGGGCAGCCCGATGACGTCGCCGAGAAGGAAGAAGGCCCCGTGCGGGAACAGATAGCCGTACGCCTGGTTCTGCGCCTGGCCGAACGGCAGGTCGCTGTTCCACAGGTTCGCCGCCCGTGCGAGGAACCGTAGCGGGTTGGCGGTGAGGTCGAGCTTGGTGTCGGGTGCGATCTGACCCGGAGACTGGGCGAAGGTCAGCGCAAGGGCTACTGCGCCGACCAACCACAGCCAGCGTCGCGACAGTGCCATTTCCCGGGTCGCTTCGCTACTGTCTTCCGGCGCTGCGACTCCAGGACTAAGTGCGTTCGCCGTACTCGACCCTGTTGAGCACCGACGAAGCGGGATCACCTGCCTGCAGCGGCGGCTTGGTGTCCTGTTGCACCATCAGCGTGATGCCGAAGACGGCAGCCGCGCCGAGGAGCAGGCCGATGACCGAAGACGCGGCTCCGACCAACAGGAGTTGGCCGAGCGGTGTCGACATCCGGATGCCGATGACGATGACGATGGCCAGTGCGACGAAGAGGAACACTGGGTACCACCAGTACATGGCTGGCCCTCCTCGATCGATTCTCGGCGACTTTTCGACGGCCGTCCGGCCAGTGGCCAACCTAGCATGGCGCTCGCACCTAGCCAGGCCACGAGGTCGACGTCGGCGATGACCCGCCTGACTAACATGGCCCGGTGCACCTTCTCCGCGCCTCGGCGGTTCTCCTGACCATCCCGACCGTCGTCCTCGGCTGTTCGTCCAGCGAGCAGGCAAGGAACGAGCCGAGTTCGTCGTCCGCGGTGGCTACGGCCACGTCGACCGCCCCGCCGCCACCCGCTGCTGGTCCTGCCTGCGGCGATGGACCCGCGGTGCTGGCGGGGATGTCGCTGCGGGACAAGTTGGCGCAATTGCTGATGGTCGGTGTCGCCGATGCCAACGACGCGCGCGAGGTGGTGACGACTCACCACGTCGGCGGCATCCTCATCGGCAGCAAGACCGATCTGACGATGCTGCAGGACTCGACCATCCCGGAGATCTCCAACATCGGCGGCCCGCTCCCACTCGCCGTCGGCGTCGACGAGGAGGGCGGCAGGGTGTCGCGACTCAAGACTCTCATCGGCGTTCAGGAATCGCCCCGCGTGCTCGCCGAGACGAAGACGCCCGCGGAGGTCCACGACATCGCCTTCGCGCGTGGCCAGGAGATGAGGAAGCTGGGCTTCACCGTGGACTTCGCGCCCGTCGTCGACGTCACCACGGAGACCGACGACGAGGTCATCGGCGACCGCTCGTTCGGCGACACTCCGGAGAAGGTGATCGAGTACGCGGGCGCTTACGCGCAGGGTTTGCGCGACGCGGGCGTGTTGCCCGTGCTCAAGCACTTCCCCGGCCACGGCCACGGCTCGGGCGATTCGCACCTCGGTGACGTGACGACGCCGCCACTCGATGCGCTGAAGGCCAACGACCTGATTCCGTATGGCGCGCTGACGACGGCGAAGCCCGTCGCGGTGATGGTGGGGCACCTGGAAGTGCCTGGACTGACCACCGACCAGCCATCCAGCCTGACGCCTGCCGTCTACGACCTGCTCCGCTCAGGCGGTTACGGCGGTCCGCCGTTCGATGGCCCGGTGTTCACCGACGACATCTCCAGCATGAAGGCCATCTCGGATCGCTTCGGCGTCGCCGAGGCCGCGCTGCGCTCACTGGAGGCGGGTGCGGACGTGGCCCTGTGGGTGACGACGACAGAGGTCCCCGCCGTGCTGGACAGTCTGGAGGCAGCGGTGGCCGCTGGCGAGTTGGACGCCGCCAAGGTCGATCAGAAGGTGCTGAACGTCGCGAGCTTCAAGGGCAGAAGTCCGACCTGCCCGAAGTGAGTCCGTAAACCCGCTCGGCGTTGCCCGCGCCGATCATGTCGACGATCCGAACGGCGTCGTCGTCGCTGCAGTCGCCTGCGCGGACCCAACCGCCGAGCACCAGTCCCATGGCGCGGCGCCACAGCACCGAGCCGAGCACGTGCAATTCGGGTGGTCCGAACCCGTCTGACGAGTACAGCTGCTTGGCGAATGGCGCCATCTCCAGTGCCTCTGCGACGAGTCGGGTCGACTGGGCGCCGAGATAGTTGATCGCCAGCCCCACGTCGAAGTTCACGTGGTCGAACGCCTGCGCGAGATAGCCAGCCTGGCGGTGGAACGGGTAGCAGTGCAGCAGGAGTACGGGTGCGGGCGGCATCATCCGCAGCAAGGGGAGCAGCAGCATCGGGTCGGTGCGGTGCAGGTCGAGTTCGCGATCGCCGAAGCCCACGTGTACCTGGATGGGTAGCCCGTGCTCTGCAGCCTCGTGCACCGCGAACGCAGTGAGAACCGGACTGTCGAGCCGCAACGGCCGAGCTCGGTCGCCGAGTTCACGGGCACTGGCGACGACGACGGCATCCGTCGGTTTGGCCCAAGCGATGTCGAAGCCGGTCCGATACGCAGCGATCGTCTTGGTGCCCAACACGTTCGGCGAATCCGACGCTGCCCGCATGGCCGCCCGCAGCGCGTCGGGAAAGTCCTCGGGCGTCGTGCCGTGCTCCAGCAGGTCCTCCGAGAGGCGCTCCAGCCGCAGGATTTCCGAACAGGTGTTGCCGCTGAGCTCGGCGAGTTGGTCGAGGGTGGTGATGAGATCACCCTTGAATCCGGTGTCGACGATCCACCGCGTTACACCCGCTGCGGGCAACATGATTCGGGCCAGCTCGTCGGGCGTGAACTCGCTGCGGCGGGCCCAGTAGTCGTCTGCGCTCGCCGACGGATCTAGCCCGAGGAGCGGCGCGCACCACCTGCGAATGGAAAGGCCGAGTGGCGAATCGAATTGGGACATGAAGCTGGGGATCGCGTCGGTGGACGCCTCGTTGATGGCAGCCTCGAACCCGGGTCGATCGATGGGTTGGGCGAACACACCGTGAACGTGGTGGTCGATCAACGCGATCTGGCCCAGCCGCTGCGCCAGCGCGGCGGGCACCTTGGACTCGACGCCGACGAACACGTCGGGTAAGCGCATGCTTGCACCGTAGGTGACGTCGGCGGAGTCGACAATCGGACAACGGCTTACCCTGAGGGGATGGCAGGAGGGACGAAGCGCTTACCGCGCGCCGTGCGTGAGCAGCAGATGCTCGACGCCGCAGTGCAGATGTTCTCCGTAAACGGCTATCACGAGACCTCCATGGACGCGATCGCCGCAGAAGCGGAGATCAGCAAGCCGATGCTCTACCTGTACTACGGCTCGAAGGAGGAGCTCTTCGGCGCCTGCCTGAACCGCGAGGCAGCCAGATTCGTCGACGTGCTGCGGGCCGAGGTCGACTTCTCGGCGAGCGCAAAGGACCTGTTGCGCAACGCCGTGCTGTCGTTCCTGAACTACATCGATGCCAACCGTGCGTCGTGGATCGTGCTGTACAACCAGGCGACCAGCTCGCAGGCGTTCGCCCACACCGTGCGTGATGCCCGGGAGAAGGTCGTCGACCTGGTGGGCAGGCTGTTGCAATCCGGCACTCGAAATCCGGAGCCCGACACCGACTTCGACATGATCGCCGTTGCACTAGTTGGCGCGGGCGAGGCGGTGGCCAACAGGGTCAGCACTGGCGACGCCGACGTCCAAGACGCCGCCGAGCTGATGATCAACCTGTTCTGGCGCGGCTTGAAGGGCAACCCCACGGACCGCGAGCGAGCAGACGCAAAAGGCCCTGAATCCGCGTGATTAGGGCCTTTTGAGACGTTGCGCTGCATCGGGTTTGAGGCTAGCCGTTGACATCGCACTGAGGGCGAAGAAGTGCGAGTAGCCCTCGCCCTCATTGCGATCTCAACGCCCATGCTGGAGCCGTTCGCGGACTGTTCTCGGCGTTGAAAGTTAGAGCGCCTTCACCGTCGCGGTCAGGTGTGGGTAGCCCTTCGACACGTTGCGCAGAGCCAGCTCCCAGCCATCGGTGGTCCTGTCGATGTAGAGACCCGCGGTGGCAGGCAGGAGCACCGGCTTGCCGAACCGCACCGAATACTCGACCGCGTCGGGCAGCTGCCCTTCGATGTTCGCCAATACTGCTGCTGCACTGTACATTCCGTGCGCGATGACCGTAGGGAAGCCGAATAGCTTCGCGCCGATCGACGACGTGTGGATCGGATTGTGGTCGCCGCCGATCGACGCATAGCGACGGATCTGGCCCGGGGTGATGCGCAGCAGCGCATTTGGCGGGCCCAACTTCGGCTGCTTGGGCGGCTCGGCCTTGGGCTCGTCAGACAGGCTCGTCCTCTGTTGATGCAGAAAGGTCGTGACCTGGTGCCAGGCGGTGTCGTTGCCCACCTTGACCGACGTCACCAGGTCGACGAGCAGGCCCTTGCGGTGCTCGCGCAGGTTCTCCGCGTGCACCGCGATGTCGAGCGTGTCCGTCACCGAGATGGGCCGGTACTGCGTGATGCGATTCTCGACGTGCACCGAACCCATTGCGGCGAAGGGGAAGTCGAACCCGCTCACCAGCGACATCACGGACGGGAACGTCAGCGCGAACGGATAGGTCAAAGGCAGACTGTCGCCGAAGCGCAACCCGGTCACCGCGGCGTATGCCGCGACGTTGGCCGGGTCGATGGTCAGCCCCTCCAGCGAGGCGGTGCGGTCTGGCAGTACGTCGCGGCGCGAGACGAACGGGAGTGCTCCTGCCGCCGCGCGAGCCATGTTGAGCAACCCATTCGGTTGGTCCGCCATGCTCAAGCCCCTAGCATCATTTGACCGCAAACCCGAATCGTATTGCCCGTGACGGCATTCGACGCGGGACTTGCGAAGTAGGCGATCGCCTCGGCGACGTCGACGGGCTGGCCGCCCTGGAACAGCGAGTTCAACCGACGGCTCACCTCGCGGGTCGCGAGCGGGATCGCCTCGGTCATCTTCGTCTCGATGAACCCAGGGGCGACGGCGTTGATCGTGACGCCCTTCTCGGCGAAGACCGGCGCGAGCGCCTGCGTCATGCCGATCATGCCCGCCTTCGTAGCCGCATAGTTGGTCTGGCCGCGGTTGCCCGCGATGCCCGCCATCGACGAGAGGCCGACGATGCGGCCGCCTTCGCCGATCGCTCCGCTGTCCACCAGTCCCTGCGCAAGGCGTTGCGGCGCAAGAAGATTCACAGCGATCACCGAATCCCAGCGAGCTTCGTCCATGTTGGCGAGCAGCTTGTCGCGGGTGATGCCTGCGTTGTTGACCAGGATGTCGGCCTTGCCGCCGTGGTGTTCGTTGAGATGGGCAATGATCTTCTCGACCGCATCGGGCGCGGTGACGTCGAGCGTCAGCGCCATGCCGCCCACCTTGTTCGCGGTCTCAGTTAGCGCCTCCTCGGCCTGGGGCACGTCGATCAGCATCACCGTCGCCCCGTCGCGCGCGAACACCTTGGCGATCTCGGCGCCGATGCCTCGCGCCGCGCCGGTGACGAGAGCGACCTTGCCGTCGAGCGGCTTGTCCCAGTCGGCAGGGGGAGCCGAGTCGGCGGCGCCGACGTAGAACACCTGCCCGTCGACGTAGGCGGACTTGGCGGAGAGCAGAAAGCGCACGGTCGACTCGAGCCCCGTCGCGGCCGGCTTCGCATCGGGAGACAGATAGACCAGGCCGATGGTGGCGCCGTGCTGCAGTTCCTTGCCTAGCGACCGGGTGAAGCCCTCCAATGCACGCTGTGCGATCCGCTCGTCGACCGTGGACGTCTCGTCGGGCGTTGTCCCGACGACGACGACGCGCCCGCTGTGGCCCAGGTTGCGCAACACGGGGGTGAAGAACTCGTGCAGCGCCTTCAACCCCTCTGGTGTGGTGATGCCGGTGGCGTCGAACAGCAACCCGCCGAAGGAGTCGGCCCAGCGTCCGCCGATGTTGTTGCGGACGAGTTCGTAGTCGTCGGCCAGGGCGCTGCGCAACGGCTCGGCGACGCGGCCCTCACCGCCGATGAGGAGCGAGCCCGCCAACGCGGGTTCCCCGGCGCGGTATCGGCGAAGCTCTTCGGGTTGCGGTACGCCGAGTTGCTTCGCCAGGAACGAACCCGGTCCCGAATTGAGCACTTGAGAGAACAGATCGGTAGCCACTGTGCTGCCTTTCAGAAGATCTTGGATACGTGCGTCCGGCCAAGGGGTACCCACGGCTGCGAACATTGTCGTGTCGATCACGAACTTACTCCAGAGTAAGAACGGTGGGTAGTATGACCCTCGACACCCTGAGACGAAGAGGTACACAGTGGCTGAAAACAAGACCGCCCGCCGGGTAGCCATTCTCGGCGGCAACCGCATCCCGTTCGCACGCTCCGACGGCGCCTACGCCGACGCATCCAACCAGGACATGTTCACCGCGGCCCTCGACGGGCTGATCGACCGCTTCTCGCTGTCCGGCGAACGGCTCGGGGCCGTCGTCGGCGGCGCGGTGCTCAAGCACAGCCGCGACTTCAACCTGATGCGCGAGTGCGTACTCGGCACCTCGCTGTCGCCGTACACCCCTGCATACGACTTGCAGCAGGCGTGCGGCACCGGCCTTCAGGCGACCATCGCCGTGGCCAACGCGATCGCGCTTGGCCAGTACGACTCCGGCGCCGCGGGTGGCGTTGACACGACCTCGGACGCCCCCATCGCCTTCGGGGACGACCTGCGCCGCGTTCTGCTGGGGCTGCGGCGGTCCAAGTCCAACGTCGACCGCCTCAAGCTGGTGGGCAAGCTGCCTGCGGCCGTCGGCGTCGAGATCCCCACTAACGGCGAACCCCGCACGGGTCTGTCGATGGGCGACCACGCCGCCATCACCGCAAAGAAGATGGGCATCAAGCGGGTCGACCAGGACGAGCTCGCCGCCGCCAGCCATCGCAACATGGCCGCGGCCTACGATCGCGGCTTCTACGACGACCTCGTCACGCCATTCCTCGGCCTGTACCGCGACAACAACCTGCGCGCCGACTCGTCGGCCGAGAAGCTGGCCAAGCTCAAGCCGGTGTTCGGCGTGAAGAACGGCGACGCCACGATGACCGCGGGCAACTCCACTCCGTTGACCGACGGCGCATCGGTGGCCCTGCTCTCGACCGAGGAGTGGGCGGCCGAGCGCAAGCTCCCGGTGCTTGCGTACTTCGTCGACGGTGAGACGGCTGCCGTCGACTACGTCACCGGCGACGACGGCCTGCTGATGGCGCCGACGTACGCGGTGCCTCGACTGTTGGCGCGCAACGGGCTGACGCTGCAGGACTTCGACTACTACGAGATCCACGAGGCCTTCGCATCAGTGGTCCTCGCGACGTTGGCAGCGTGGGAGTCCGACGAATACTGCAAGGAGCGGCTGGGTCTCGACGCCCCGCTCGGCGCGATCGACAGGAGCAAGCTCAACGTCAACGGCTCTTCGTTGGCAGCAGGGCATCCGTTCGCGGCGACGGGCGGCCGGATCGTCGCGCAGCTTGCCAAGCAACTCGCCGCCAAGAAGGCCGAGACGGGGCAACCCGTCCGCGGGCTGATCTCCATCTGCGCCGCGGGCGGCCAGGGCGTCACGGCGATCCTCGAGGCGTAAGAATTCGGCTGTAACGCCCACCGGCGGGCGGTCGATACACCGTTAGCTCCGTGTTGCCGTCTGACCCCCCGACCCGACGGCAACACGGGGCACTCTTATTTCGCCTGGCAAAAAGAGCTAAGCCGTCGCCGGTGGCGGGTCCTTCTTCGCGGTGATCGGTCCGGCCGCAGGGGCCGGCGCCAGAAGATTGCCCCGCACGCTGCCGCGAGCGGTCCGCACTGCTACCAGCCCCCAGGTGCTGAGTAGTCCGACGTACGCGATCGCAGCGGCCACACGGAAGGCAGGCAGGCCGGTGTGGACCGCCAACTGGGTGGTACCCGTGACGAAGGTGCCCACGGGAAAGGTGAGGCTCCACCACGTCAGCGCGAAGGGCATTCCCTTGCGCAGCGTGCGGACCGTCAGCGCAGTCGCGAGCGCGATCCACAGCACCGCGAAACCCCACACCGGGACGCCGAAGAGGATCGAGAAGATCCCCATGCCCGCCGCCAGGTCGGGTGCGACGGCCAGCTTGGCGTTCGTCCCGAGCAGGCCCGCCGCCGTGATGCCCTGGCCGAGCGGGCCGAGCACGATCCACAGCGTCGGCACCCGCGCCGTCCCCGAGGTGCCGTACAGCGTCAACCTGCTCCAGATCATCGCGATGATCATCAGCGCCGCCACCAACGACAGGCCGAACATCGCGTAGCAGCCGTACAGCATCGTCGCCCGCCCGGTTTCTGACGAGATGTGGGGGATCAACAACGCTCCCGTGGCGGCCGACACCATCGGCGGCACGACGGGCATGAGCCAGCCACCGAACGCCGCGTCGGGGCTGACGTTCATCTGGGTGAACATCAGGAACGGAATCGAGATGGCGGTGAAGAGGCCGCCTGCGGTGCCAGCAATCCACATGAGCCAGTCGAGGTCGACGGCAAGCCGTTCGCCGATGAGATCCTTGCCAACCAGCACGGCTCCGGCACCCACGGTGAGCAGAGCCATTGGTGCAGCGCCGTAGAAATGCGCCATCTGCGGGTTGTGTGCGTGATCGCGTGCGATCGTGGGCTGCCGGATCCAGTGCACGCCGACGATCACCACTAGGCACACCAGCAGTATCGCGGCGACGGCCCACACGACGAGAGCGAATACCCGCAGCCCTGGAACGTGCACCGGCAGCGTCGCTCCCGCCGTGGCGACGATCCCGGTTCCCATCACCGAGGCGAACCAGTTCGGTCCAAGATTTCTTGCTACCCCCTGCGTTATCGCCATGGTGAGATGTTGTCATGCAGATCAGCCTCTTTGGATCAGTCAGTGATTTCGGTGGTGTCGACGGGACGGTGAAGTCCCTCGCGGAGTACCGCGACGAAGGGTTCGGCCGCGTCTGGATGGCCCAAATGCCTTACGAGCCAGACCTTCTCACGATCCTGGCCGTAGCGCTGCGTGAGGTCGACGGCATCCAGGTGGCCAGCGGCGTGCTCCCCATCCAGAACGCGCACCCCATGCTGATGGCCCAGCGCGCCCTGACCCTGAACCTGATCGCGAACGGCCGCTTCACCCTGGGGCTCGGCATGACGCACCAGGCCGTGACGGAGGGGATGTGGGGCATTCCGTGGGACAAGGCCGTGCGACGGCTGAACGAGTACCTCGACGGGCTGCTGCCGCTGCTGGCCGGCGAAGCGGCGAACGTCACTGGTGAGACGACGACGACGCGTGGCGCGCTGATGATTCCGGGTGCACCCCGACCAGAGGTCTACATCGCGGCGCTGGGGCCGCAGCTGCTGAAGATTGCTGGCGCAAGGACCGAGGGCACCATGACGTGGATGACCGGACCGAAGACGCTCGCCGAGCACACCGGTCCTGCGCTGCGCGAGGCCGCGGCGGCCGCGGGTCGGCCCGAGGGTGCGGTCAGGGTCGTCGCGGGGCTGCCCGTGAGCGTGACCGACGACGTCGACGGCGCGCGCAAACAGGCCGCCGAGCAGTTCGTGATGTATGGCCAGCTGCCGTCGTACCGCGCGATGCTCGACCGCGAGGGGTACGCGGGGCCGGAGGACATCGCGATCATCGGGGACGAGGCGACGGTGAGGGAAAGAATCGAGCAGGTTCGCGAAGCCGGCGTCGACGAGTACGTGGCCGTCACGTTCGACTCGTCGCCGGAAGCCCGGGCCCGCACCCGAAAGTTGTTGCGGGAGATCGATTCCTGAGACGGGCTGACACCTTCGTTGACGCCGATATGCCAACCTCAGTGGGTCGCCGACGCGAGCATCTGTGGGTCGGGGGTCGGGAGTGGCGTCACCCCGACGCCGGGCGTATGCAGCGCACCCGCCAGCCATGGCAACGCCGACGTGAAGACGTTGACCGCCAACGGCCAGTCGTGGCGACCGGTCGTCGGCACCACCGCGCACGTCCAGCCGTTCTTCTGACCAAGGGCGCACAGCGTCTTGGCGGCCTCCGTCTGATCGCCGGGGTTGCCCGCGCCGTCACGCCCGCCAAGCCCAACCGCGTCCGCGCCCGCTCCCGAGTAGTGGTGCTGCGTCGGCTTGTCCGTCGAGATCGCAAACCATCCTGAAACACCCTGGTACGGACCATGTTTGGCGATGACCGTGGTGGGGTCGAAGTGCGCCCAGGCGCCTGTGTCCCCGTCGTAGAGGCGAGCGATGGTCTGATCCTTCGTCCCCGCGTTGGGGCCCATGTCGCCAGCGATGTCGACGAAGCTGCCGAACAGCTCGGGGTGCATCGCCGTCAGGTCGACAGCGCAGGTGCCGCCCATCGACCAACCGACGATGCCCCAGCTGGCGGGACTGGGGCTGGTGCCGAAGTTCGCGTTGACGTAGGGCACGACGTCCTTGGTCAGGTGGTCGGCGACGTTGCCGCGGGGGCCGTTGACGCACTCGGTGTCGTTGTTGAACGAGCCGCCCGCGTCGACGAACACCATCACGGGAGCATTCCCGCCGTGGCTTTTTGCGAAGTCGTCCACGATGGCCGCCGCGTTCCCGGTGCGCAACCAGTCCGCGGGCGTGTTGAACTCGCCCGCAATCATCATCACGACGGGCATCTTGGGGGCGTTGGGCGCAAACCATGCAGGCGGGAGATAGACCAGTTCCGATCTGTGCTTGAAACCCGAAGCGGTGTCAGGGATGTCGACCTGCACGACCGCGCCGTGGTCGGGGACGGTGCCTGCTTGTTTCATGGCGGCGACCGTGTTGGCATCGGTTTCGTCGGGAAGGGGCCCTGCAGTGAGTTCATTCCAGGCGATCTGCACGGTCGGGAAGTAACCCACCCAGGTGTTCAGCGCAACGCCGGTGGAGAGCAGACATAGAGGCACCGCCGCGACGGCCGCAATGCGTCGCCATCGGTTGGTCCGCCAGCCCCAGATGGCGACGCCGACGGCGAAGCCCGTCAGACCCGTCCATATCCACACCGAGTCAGGTGCGGGATCGCCTGCCATGCCCTGAGAGTCGACGTACCAGTGCGCCCAAGCGGCGAGGGCGAGACCGACGACGGCGGCGGCTGGCAAGGACACCAGCCGCCACCGGCGTGAGCGCCACCCGATCGCCGCGACGAGCACCGCCGCGGCGACGATCTGGATGGTCAGTGGTAGCCAGCCGTGGAGCAGTGACGGTCCGTGGCGATAGTTCGGTGGAGCGTCTGCTGCCATCAAGTTCACGACGCTGGAAACAGACACGTAACCATGTTGGCGGGCGTTCCTGTGTGGCAGCTATCCGTGAGCTATGACCTCACCCTTGAACGGGCAGCTTCACCACGCGGTCTTGGAGGTCGACGGCATAGACGTTGCCGCTGGGGTCCAAGGCGATGTTCCATATCCGATCGAGACCGCTGAACGGCAGAACCGTCGGCGTGCTGGATCCCGCGGTTAGCTTGAACACCCGGCCCTCCCCGACGCGGCCGCTCGTATCGTCGAAGTTGCACGGGCCGGAGTGCCCCTTGCATGGGTCGTGATGGTCGGTTGCGTAGAGGTTGCCGTCGGCGTCGACCGCCACCCCGTCGGTCTCCTCCATGCCGGGGAACGACACGACGGTCGGCGCGTTCGCACCCGCCGCGAGTTTCGCGACGTGATCGCCGACGCCGACGTACACCGTGCCCGCACCGTCGACCGCGACGTCTCTGGGGTTGTCGAGTGCGCCGAACGGCAGCGTCGTCGGGGCGCTCGCCCCAGCGTCCAGCTTCCACACCCGACCCTCGTTGAGGTCGGTGACGTACACGTCGCCCTTGCCGTCGACGGCGATACCGCCTGGCTCCTTGAGATCGGTGAACGGCAGTGTGGTCGGCGTGCTTTCACCCGCCGCGAGCTTCCACACCTTGGGGTGGTTGTCGGCGATGAACCGGTGGTTGTCGAGTTCGTAGACGTAGAGGTTGCCTGCGCCATCGACGGTCACGCCGTCGGCGTCCAACAGGCCGGGGAACGACACCGCGGTGGGTGCACCCGCCCCCGCCGCCAACTTCAAGACGTGAGTGCCGCTGGCCACGTACACGTTGCCCGCGCCATCCGCGGCCACGCCGCGCGCCGCTTGAGAGTTGGTGAACGGCAACACGGTTGCGCTGTCGGCGCCAGCGGCCAGTTCGTAGACGCCACCGTTGCTTGCATCGGTGACGTAGACGTTGCTCGCGGCGTCGACCGCGACACCAAAGGGACCACCTGGCCCCTTGACCGGCAGCACGGTTGGCGTGCTCGATCCGGCGGCCAACGTCCACACCTTTTGGCTCAGCTTGTCGGCGACGTACACGTCGCCCTTGGCGTCGACGGCGATTCCGTCGGGTTCGGCGAGGCCGACGAACGGCAGCACGGTCGGGGCGTCAGCCCCCGACGCGAGCATCAGCACCCGGCGGTTGCCCGTGTCGGTCACGTAGACGTTGCCCGCGGCGTCGACTGCCACGCCCTCGGGCCTCCTGATGCCGGGGAAGGCAAGTGGGGTGGGCGTATTCGCGCCTGCGGCCAGCTTCAACACCCTGCCGTTGTTGAAGTCCGCGACGTACAGGTTGCCCTCGGCGTCGACGGCGACGCCGGTGGGCGCCTTCAGGTTGGTGAACGGCAGTACGGTTGGCTCCTCAGCACCTGCGGCGAGCTTCAGCACCCTGTCGTGGCCGCTGTCGGTGACGTAGAGATCGCCGCCGGCATCGATCGCGACACCCGTTGGATTCTTGATGTCGGTGAATGGCAACGCAATTGGTGCGCCAGCTCCGTGGGCGAGCTTCCACACCTTGCTCGAGTAGTAGTCGGCGACATAGGAGTTGCCCGCGGCGTCCACTGCCACCCCGACCGGCACCTTGAGGTGAGTGAACGGCAGAACGACCTGCGACGCATAGGTCGTGTCGTGTTTGACGGGCGCTGGGTGATCCGATGTCACCGCGACGACGCCCGCCACTGCCGCGGCGGCACAGAGGAGCGCCCCAGCGGATAGCGCGATCTTGGCGCGTCGGCTGGACCGTCGGGCTGGCGCAGGTGTTTCGGTCATGGTCGTGGTCATCATTTCTGTCATCGAAGGGTCCTATTCAGGCTGTAGGCGCGCAGTATTCGCGCTCGTCCCGAGAAGTACACCCGTCGCGGATCGCTACCGATCCCAAGAACTAGCGCTTAGCGCAAGAGTGCATCTGGCGACGGCTCACCCGCGTGTCGCGTCGTCGAACGCACAAACGGCGGACGAGGCCGCAGAAACGCCCGGTCAAGGCCGAACAACGCAAAGGGCCCCCGCCGAAGCGGGGGCCCAACGCGTCGCAGCTAGTTAGAACGCAGCCTCGTCCAGTTCCATGACCTCGTTGTCGATGGTGTCGACGATCAGGCGGGTGCTGGTCAGCAGCGGCAGGAAGTTCTTCGAGAAGAACGATGCCGCCGCGATCTTGCCCTCGTAGAACTTCACGTCGTCGCCACTGGCTCCGGCGTCGAGGGCGGCGATTGCCACGGCTGCCTGCTCCTGCAGGAGCCAGCCGAGAACGAGGTCGCCGACGCTCATCAGGAAGCGCACCGAACCGAGGCCCACCTTGTAGATGCTCTTCGGATCCTCCTGCGCGGCCATCAGGTAGCCGGTCAGCGTCGCCGCCATGCCCTGCACGTCGGCGAGAGCCGTCGCGAGCAGTGCACGCTCGGCCTTGAGCCGGCCGTTGCCCGACTCGTTCTTGATGAACTTCTCGATTTCACCGGAGACGTAGGCCAGCGCAGTTCCCTTGTCGCGCACGATCTTCCGGAAGAAGAAGTCCTGCGCCTGGATCGCGGTGGTGCCCTCGTACAGCGAGTCGATCTTGGCGTCGCGGATGTACTGCTCGATCGGGTAGTCCTGCAGGAAGCCGGAACCGCCGAACGTCTGCAGGCTCTCGGTCAGCCGCGCGTAGGCCTGCTCGGAACCGACACCCTTGACGATGGGCAGCAGCAGGTCGTTGACCTTGGCCGCCAGTTCGGGCTCGACGTCGTGGACTACCTTCGCGACTGCGGCGTCCTGGAACGTCGCGGTGTAGAGGTACAGCGCACGCAGACCCTCTGCGTAGGACTTTTGGGTCAGCAGGCTGCGACGCACGTCGGGATGATGGGTGATGGTCACGCGTGGCGCGGTCTTGTCCGTCATCTGGGTCAGGTCGGCGCCCTGGACACGCGTCTTGGCGTATTCCAGCGCGTTGAGGTAACCGGTCGACAACGTGGCGATGGCCTTGGTGCCCACCATCATTCGCGCCTGCTCGATGACGTCGAACATCTGCGCGATGCCGTCGTGCACCTCGCCGACGAGCCAGCCGACGGCCGGGATGTCGTGCTGGCCAAGGGAAAGCTCGCACGTCGCGGAGACCTTCAGGCCCATCTTGTGCTCGACGTTGGTGACGAAGACGCCGTTGCGCTCGCCGGTCTCGCCGGTCTCGGGGTCGAACAGGAACTTCGGCACGAAGAACAGCGAAAGGCCCTTGGTGCCGGGTCCTGCGCCCTCGGGACGGGCCAGCACCAGATGCATGATGTTCGGGAACAGGTCGTCCGAGTCGCCGGACGTGATGAAGCGCTTGACGCCGTCGATGTGCCAGGTGCCGTCGGCCTGCTTGACGGCCTTGGTGCGGCCTGCGCCGACGTCGGAGCCCGCGTCGGGCTCGGTCAGCACCATCGTGGCGCCCCACCCCTGCTCGGCGGCCAGTACGGCCCACTTCTTCTGCTCGTCGGTGCCGTTGTGGTAGAAGATCTCGCACATGCCCGAGCCCATCGCGTACATGTAGGCGGCCGGGTTGGCGCCGAGGATGTGCTCGATGAGCGCCCACTGCAGGGCGCGCGGCATCGGCATGCCACCGAGTTCCTCGGAGAGGCCGACCTTGTCCCAGCCGCCGTCGAGCAGCGCGCGCATCGATTTCTTGAAGGCGGCGGGCAGCGCGACGCTGTGGGTGTTCGGGTCGAAGACCGGGGGATTGCGGTCACCATCGACGAACGACTCAGCAATCGGGCCCTCGGCCAGTTTGCTGATCTCCGCGAGCATGTCCCGCGCTGTGTCGACGTCCAGGTCGGCATAGTCGCCTTCGCCAAACGCCCTGTCGATGCCGTAGACCTCGAACAGGTTGAATACCTGGTCACGGACATTGCTCTTGTAGTGACTCACGATTTCTCCTCGATGAGATTCCGTCTGCGGTTGGGTACTTGGGGCTAAGTTACCCACCAGTAACTGCCCCAACTATACCGCTCGGTAACTTGTTCGCAAAGGGACCGCGAGCGAATTTTTGGCGGCTAAGTAACCCACTGGTTGATCGGGTCGTTTTTGACCCTCTGAACTGGCGGTTCATGAAAATGTGATGTCTGCCACGAGCATGTCTCGAGGCGCCACTAGGGTGGTCGAAATGCGGCGAATCGCGGTCTGGGGAACGGGCAATATGGGTGCGACGGCGATTCGGTCGGCGGTCGCGTTTCCTGGGCTGACGCTGACGAGCGTCATCACTTCTTCTCCAGGCAAGGCCGGTAAGGACGCCGCCGAATTCGCCGGCCTCCCCGAACCGACGGGCGTCGTGGCAACGACGGACGTCGAAGCGGCCCTGGCGGACTGCGATGCGGTGGCCTACATGGCGTCGGGCGACATCCGTCCCGATGAGGCGGTCAACGAGATCGAAGGGTGCCTGCGCGCAGGCAAACACGTCGTCACGCCTTCGCTGTACTCGCTCTACGACCCGCGGTCTGCGCCGAAGGAGTGGGTCGACCGGCTGACCGCGGCCGCCGAGGAGGGCGGCGCGACGCTATTGGTCAGCGGCGTCGACCCAGGTTGGGCCAACGATGCGCTCGCCGTCATGGCGGCAGGTCTGTGCACCCGGATCAAGACCATCCATTGCCAAGAGATCTTCGACTACTCCACTTATGACCAGCCGTACGCGGTCAAGGTGTCGTGCGGCTTCGGCGGCTCGATGGACGAGACTCCGATGATGCTGCTTCCGACGATCCCGACGATGGTGTGGGGCGGCAACATCCGGTTGATCGGTCGCGGCCTCGGCCTCGAGATCGACGAGATCACCGAGGAGTTGGAGCGACTGCCGCTAGAGGAGTCGGTCGACACCGTCATGGGACCGTTCGAGAAGGGCACTCAGGGGGCGTTCTGGCTGAAGATCATCGGTTGGTCGGGTGGCAAGAAGCGCATCGTCGTCGACCACATCACGCGGATCCACCCGTCGTGCGCCCCGCACTGGCCGCAGCCCGACGAGGGCGCTGGCGACCACCGCGTCTTCGTCGACGGCGATCCACAGCTCACGATCATCAGCCGTGCTGACCTCCCCGGAGGCAATCGAGCCGACGGCGGCAACACGACGGCCGCCAACCGCCTGCTCGGTGCCATCGAGTGGCTCGCGACGCAGAAGGCCGGCATCTACGACGGCCTCGACGTGCCCATGCACACGAAGCTGCCCGACGAGGTCGAAGCCACGCGCTGGGCCTGATCCGCGACGCGCAGCCGATCCACGTCCAGCGCCGGGACTACCGGCTCGTCGACGTCATGGTGACGGTTCAACTCTGGGCGGATGACTTCCCCGTGCACGGGTCAGGCAGAAGCGATGCCGGGTCGGCCCAGTGGGCCGGAGTGCACAGCATCTTCGCGGGCGACTCCCAGTTGGACGTTGAGCCAGCCGGTGCGGGTTTCCCGACTGTCAATATCGAGCCGGGCGACCTACCCTAGAGGGGAACTGCGGGGGCGGGGGGAACGCTACCGTCGCCTCTGGTTGGTCCGCGCGATCGTTTGGCTAGCTAGCCAAAAGTCGCGACCAATGACGGTCTGGACCGTTCGCTGGATTTCGGCATTGACGCCATTGCTGGTCACAGGACTAATCGCAGCCCCGGATTGCGTGATTTGCCCGCGCAACCTAGATTTTAACCCCGGCGTCAGAAATTGGCGCTACGCTAGCCGCCACACCAACGACGAAATCTTCACCTGGATGCATAGAGGAATGCTCGGTATGGCTTCGTTGGGTTTTTACCCACGGAAGCCGGTCGATCGCCCTGGTGCCAGCGGGTGGAACCGGGAGAACCGCATATGACCCCAGCAACTGCTACCCCCGTTGCCGCTACCCCAGTTGCCGTCATCGGCATGGCGTGCCGGCTGCCAGGCGGAGTCGACTCTCCGCAGCGGTTGTGGGAGGCGCTATTGCGCGCCGAGGATCACGTCGGCGAGGTTCCCGCCGACCGGTGGGACGCCGACGTGTACTACGACCCCGAGCCCGGCGTCCCCGGCCGCTCGATCTCGCGGTGGGGCGCATTCCTGGACAACGTCGGAGGTTTCGACTCCGACTTCTTCGGCATGACGGAGCGCGAGGCGACGGCGATCGACCCGCAGCACCGCCTGCTGTTGGAGGCGTCGTGGGACGCCTTCGAGCACGCGGGCATCGATCCCGGCTCGATGGCGGGCACCGCAACCGGAGTCTTCGTCGGCCTGACGCACGGTGACTACGAGTTGCTCTCCGCCGACTCGGGGGCCGCCGAAGGGCCGTACGGTTTTACTGGCACCAGCCACAGCATGGCGTCTGGACGGGTGTCCTACGGCCTCGGATTGCACGGTCCCGCCCTCACCGTCGACACGGCCTGCTCGTCGGGCCTGACGGCCATCCATCTGGCTTGCCGCAGCCTGCAGGACGGCGAGAGCGACCTCACCGTCGCTGGCGGCGTGGCGATCACGCTAGAGCCGCGCAAGTCCGTTTCGGGATCCCTGCAGGGCATGTTGTCCCCAACCGGACGCTGCCACGCCTTTGACGTCGCCGCCGACGGGTTCGTGTCCGGCGAGGGCTGCGTCGTGCTGCTACTCAAGCGGCTTGACGACGCCAAGCGCGATGGCGATCAGATCCTCGCCGTGTTGCGGGGCTCGGCTTCCAACCAGGACGGCCGCACCGTGAACATCGCGACGCCGTCAGAAGAGGCGCAGGTCGCGGTGTACAAGGCGGCGTTGGCGGCCGCGGACGTCGACCCCGCCACCGTCGGCTTCGTCGAGGCGCACGGCACGGGAACCCCGGTCGGAGACCCCATCGAGTACGCGAGCCTTGCCACTGTGTACGGCACCGAAGGCCCCGCAGTCCTCGGCTCGGTGAAGACGAATTTCGGCCACCTTCAGTCGGCATCCGGACCGCTCGGCCTGATGAAGGCGATCCTGGCGCTCCAACACGGCTCGGTGCCGCAGAACCTGCACTTCACCGAACTCCCCGAGCAGATGGCCAAGATCGACACGAAACTCTTCGTGCCGGAGAGCGTTACGCCATTCCCCTCGAAGGAGGGCGAGCCACGGCGCGCTGCGGTGTCGTCCTACGGCCTTTCGGGCACCAACGTGCACCTCATCGTCGAGCAGGCGCCGGACCCCGTCGCCGCTGTCGCAGAGCAGCAGGCGGTGTCTGTTGCCGACAATGCCGACGAGCCGACTTTGTTCCCGCTGTCCGCGACCGCGGCCGACCAGCTGCGCGTGACCGCCGGCCGCCTCGCCGACTGGATCACGGCTCATGGTGACGACGTCGAGTTGTCCGACGTGGCATACACGTTGGCGCGTCGCCGCGCACACCGCCCCGTGCGCACCGGGGTGGTTGCCCGCACGCTCGACGAGCTGACCGCTGGTCTGCGGGAGATCGCCGACGGTGAGACTCCGTACCCCGCCGCCGTCGGGCAGGACGACCGCGGCCCGGTGTGGGTGTTCTCCGGGCAGGGCTCCCAGTGGGCGCGAATGGGCGCCGAGCTGCTGGCCACCGAGCCCGTCTTCGCCGCGACCGTTGCGGCGCTGGAGCCCGTAATCGCCGAAGAGTCCGGCTTCTCGGTGACCGAGGCGATGACGGCTCCGGAGACCGTGACCGGCATCGACCGCGTTCAGCCCACGATCTTCACCATGCAGGTCGCGATGGCCAAGACGCTGGAGTCCTATGGCGTGCGGCCCGGCGCCGTCATCGGTCACTCGCTCGGCGAGTCGGCGGCCTCCGTCGTCGCGGGCGCGCTGTCCCTGGAAGACGGCGTCCGCGTCATCTGCCGTCGCTCGAAGTTGATGCTGCGCATCTCGGGTAGCGGCGCGATGGCATCGGTGGATCTGCCTGCGCAGCAGGTGCTTTCGGAGCTCGCCGCACGCGGCATCTCCGACGCCGTGATCTCGGTGGTGGCATCGCCTAAGTCGACCGTCGTCGGTGGCACACGCGAAGCGATCAAGGATCTGGTCGCGGCGTGGGAGGAGCGCGGCGTGATGGCGCGCGAGGTCGCCGTTGACGTTGCCTCGCACTCGCCCCAGGTCGAACCGATCCTCGACGAGCTGGCCGAACTCCTCGCCGACATCGAGCCGCTCGAACCGACCGTGCCGTACTACTCCTCGACCCTCTACGATCCGCGTGATCTGCCTGCCTTTGACGCCGCCTACTGGGTGGACAACCTGCGGTACACGGTGCGTTTCTCCGCCGCCGTGCAGGCCGCGCTCGACGACGGTTTCCGCGTCTTCGGCGAGCTGTCCCCGCACCCCCTGCTCACCCTCGCAGTCGAGCAAAACGCGCAGAGCCAGGACATCCCGATGGCGGCGCTGGCAGGCCTGAGGCGCGAACAGGAGCTGCCGCACGGGCTCCGCGGATTCGTCGCCGACCTGCACAACGCGGGAGCCGCGGTGGACCTCGCCGTGCACGCGCCATCCGGACGTCTGATCGACCTGCCGCTGCCGACCTGGTCGCACCGTGACTTGATGCTCAGCCGCGACGCCGACGACGCTGCGGCACACGGCGGTTCGGTCCTCGCGGTTCACCCGTTGCTCGGTGGTCACGTGTTCTTGTCCGAGGAGCCGGAGCGTCACGTCTGGCAGTCCGACATCGGGACGAAGGCACACCCGTGGCTAGCCGATCACCAGATCCACAGTGTGGCAACGCTTCCGGGTGCGGCTTACTGCGAGATGGCGCTTGCAGCGGCTCGCACGTCGCTCGGTGAGGATGCCGAGGTGCGCAACATCCGCTTCGAGGGCGCCCTGCTCCTCGACGAGGAGACGTCGGCGTCGTCCAACGCGACGGTGACGGCGCCGGGCGTACTCGACTTCACCGTGCAGACCCAGCTGGAGGGCGAGGCCATTCGCCGAGCCAGCGGCGTCCTGCATGCGAGTGCCGGCGACGCGGTGCAGCCGCCTGCGCACGACATCCCGACCCTGCTCGAACGTCACGCAAATGCGTTCGACGGTGCCGAATTGCGGAAGGCGTTCGACGCCTTGGGAATTCAGTACGGCCCTGCCTTCAGCGGGCTGGCTGCGGCGTACACCGGCGACGACGGCGTCGACACGGTGCTTGCGGAGGTGGCCCTGCCAGGGCCCATCCGCTCGCAACAGGCGTCCTACGACGTTCACCCTGCACTGCTCGACGCGTGCTTCCAGTCGGTCGTCGTACATCCAGCCGTCCAGGCTGCGAGCGCGGGCGGCCTCATGCTTCCGCTCGGCGTGCGCCGGCTGCGGTGCCATCAGCAAGCGCGCAACGCGCACTACTGCCTAACCCGGGTGACGATCACCGAGAAGGGCGACTGCGAGGCAGATCTCGAACTGATGGACCAGGACGGCGCAGTCCTAGTGACCATCGAGGGTCTTCGGCTCGGCACGGGCATGTCGGCGAGCGAACGCGAGGAGCGCGTGCTCAACGAGCGGCTGCTCACCATCGAGTGGCAGGAGAGCGAGCTGCCCGACTCGGACCGCGTCGATGCGGGCTCCTGGCTGCTGATTAGCACGTCCGATGTCGCGAATCCGTTGGCGGACAACCTGAATGCGGCGCTTACGGAGAAGGGGGCACGTTGCACGTCGCTGTCGTCGTCGATCTCCTCGCCGCTGCGCCGCGAGGACCTGGAGGCAGACGGGCTGACCGGCGTCGTCGTCGTGACGGCCGCATCCGATGTCGACACCGTGGATCACCTTGCCAAGCAAGGCCGTGACTACGTCGAACAACTGGTGCGGATCGCCAGCGAGCTGTCCGAAGTGCCCGGCGAACCCCGTCTGTACGTCGTCACGCGCAGCGCCGCGACCGTCGTCCCCGGTGACCTTGCCAACCTGGAGCAGGCCGGTTTGCGCGGCCTCGTGCGGGTCGTCGACTCCGAGCATCCGCACCTGAAGGCCACGCAGATCGACGTCGACGACGAGAGCGCCGAGCAGCTGGCACTCCAATTGCTCAGTGGCTCAGCAGAAGACGAGACTGCATGGCGCGGCGGGCAGTGGTACACCGCCCGTCTGTGCCCTGGTCCGCTCCGCGCCGACGAGCGTCGGTCCGTGGTGGTCGAGCCCGAACTCGACGGCATGCGCCTGCAGGTACGCCAGCCAGGCGACGTCGAGTCGATCGAGTTCACGGCGTTCGATCGCGTTCCGCCGGGACCGGGCGAGATCGAAGTCGCGGTCACCGGGTCCAGCATCAACTTCGCAGACGTGCTGGTCGCATTCGGTCGCTACCCGTCCTTCGATGGATACAAGCAGCAACTGGGCATCGACTTCGCGGGCGTGGTGACTGCGATCGGCCCCGATGTCACCTCGCATCGGGTCGGCGATCAGGTCGGCGGCATGTCGGCCAACGGATGCTGGAGCACGTTCGTCACGTGCGACGCACGCCTTGCCGTCACGCTTCCCGCCGAGATCCCCGTGACCGAGGCCGCAGCGATCCCCACGGCCTCCGCCACCGCGTGGTACGGCCTTCACGACCTAGCCAGGATTTCTGCGGGCGAGAAGGTCCTGATCCACTCGGGCACCGGCGGCGTCGGCCTCGCGGCGATCGCGATCGCCCGCGCGGCGGGCTGCGAGATCTTCGCTACGGCGGGTAGCCCGGAGCGCCGGGAACTGCTGCGCGACATGGGCATCGACCACGTCTATGATTCGCGCAGCACCGACTTCGCCGACGAGATCCGCAGGGACACTGGCGGATACGGCGTCGACGTCGTCCTCAACTCGCTGCCAGGAGCGGCGCAACGCGCCGGCGTCGACATACTGGCTTTCAGCGGGCGGTTCATCGAGATCGGCAAGCGCGACATCTATGGCGACACGCGGCTGGGCCTGTTCCCGTTCCGCAAGAACCTGTCGTTCTATGCGATCGACCTGGCCCTGCTGACGCACACCCACCCCGAAAAGGTCCGCGACCTGCTCGCCACGGTATACCAGAAGACCGCCGAAGGCGTTCTGCCGCAACCAAAGACGACGCACTTCCCGATCGATGAGGTGTCGACCGCCGTGCGGCTCGTCGGTGGTGCTGGCCATACCGGCAAGGTGCTGCTCGACGTGGCACGCGCCGGGCGGCGCGACGTCGTCGTGCCCCCGGAGCAGGCGAGGGTGTTCCGCAGCGACGGCGCATACATCGTCACCGGCGGTCTCGGCGGTCTCGGCATCTTCCTCGCAGGTGAGATGGCAGAGGCGGGCTGCGGACGGATCGTGCTCACGTCTCGGTCGGCGCCCGACGCGCATGCGCAGAAGGCCATCGACCAGATCCGCGAAAAGGGTTGTGACGTGGTGGTGGAGTGCGGCGACATCGCCGACCCCGCGATCGCGGAGCGCCTGGTGGAGGTCGCCACGGCAACCGGGCTCGCGTTGCGTGGCGTCCTGCACGGCGCGGCCGTCGTGGAGGACTCCACGCTGACCAACATCACCGGTGATCTGATCGACCGCTGCTGGACGCCGAAGGTCGTCGGTGCATGGAATCTGCACCAGGCCAGCCAGACTCAGCCGCTGGATTGGTTCTGCCTGTTCTCCTCGGCAGCCGCACTGGTCGGCTCGCCGGGTCAGGGCGCATATGCAGCGGCCAACAGTTGGCTGGACGCCTTCGCACACTGGCGTACCGCGCAGGGACGGCCAACGACCGCCATCGCGTGGGGCGCGTGGGGCGAGGTCGGGCGGGCCACTGCACTTGCCGAGGGCGCGGGCATCGCGATCTCGCCAGCCGAGGGTGCGCATGCCTTCGAATCGCTCCTTCGCTACGACCGGGCATACTCGGGCTACGCGCCGATCATGGGAACTCCGTGGTTGACCGCCTTCGCCCAGCGAAGCAAGTTCGCCGAAGCGTTCGGTGCGATGGGCCAAAGTCGAACGGACACGGGCAAGTTCCACGCCGAGCTGAGTGCCTTGCCGCTAGAGGAATGGCCCGGCACGATCCGGCGTCTGGTGTCCGACCAGATCAGCCTCTTGCTTCGCCGCACCATTGATCCGGACCGCCCGCTGTCGGAATACGGGATGGACTCGTTGGGCAACCTCGAGCTCCGCACTCGCATCGAGACCGAGACGGGCGTCCGGATCAGCCCAACAGACATCACCACGGTTCGGGGACTGGGTGAGCATTTGTACGACCAACTGGCGGCAAAGGTATCGGTATCCGCATGACCGGTTCCAGGATCAGCTCAGTCCAATGTGAGGGGAGAGAACGTTGCGCGTAGGACCGATGATTGTGGGGACCCTTCTCGAGTGGGAGCCGACCTCGGGTAAGGCAGTGTCCTGGTGCCCGACGCCGAAGTCGTTGGAGAAGGCAGCGGAGGCGCCGCTGAGCGACGTGCCCGTCAGCTACATGCAAGACCAGCACATCCGCGGCTACTGCGAACAGAAGGCCAAGGGGCTCGATTACTCGCGCCTGATGGTCATCAGCTGCGATGCACCGGGTCAGTGCGACATCCGCGCGATGGATTTCATCGTCAACGCGCATCTTCGCAGGCACGACACCTATCGCAGCTCGTTCGAGTACACCGGCGACGGCAAGATCATCCGCCGGGCCATGAAGAACCCCAACGACATTCGCTTCGTGCCGGTCGAGCACGGCGAGCTGACGCTGGACCAGGCCCGCGACCTCGTCGTGAGCACGCCGGACGCCCTGCAGTGGGATTGCTTCCGATTCGGCATCATCCAGGGCGCCGAGCACTTCACGTTCTACGCGAGCATCGACCACGTTCACGTCGACGCAATGGTCCTTGGCGTGGTTCTCATGGAGTTCCACATGATGTACGCCGCCCTGGTCGGTGGGAATCAACCACTGCAGCTGCCGCCTCCAGGGAGCTACGACAAGTTCTGTGTCGACCAGATGGAGCGCACGTCCGCGCTGACCTTGGAGTCACCGCAGGTGCGGGCATGGACCGAGTTCGCCGAGGCGAACGACGGGAGCTATCCCGACTTCCCGCTGCCACTGGGCGATCCGTTGATCCCATGGGGTGCCGACATCGTGACCGAGACGATGTTGGACGAAGGGGAGACCGCTCGATTCGAGGCCGCGTGCATCGGCGCTGGCGCCCGATTCATCGGTGGCGTGATGGCGTGCGCGGGCTTTGCCGAGCACGAATTGACCGGAGCACCAACCTATTACGGCCTAACCCCGAGTGACACCCGCAAGACGCCCGAGGATGCGCTGACGCAGGGGTGGTTCACGGGACTGGTGCCCGTCACGGTGCCGATCGCAGGCTACGACTTCGGCGACGCCGCCAAGGTCGCGCAGGAGTCCTTCGACACCAACCGCCAGCTCGCCGAGACGCCCTATGGCCGCGTCATGGAGTTGGCGCCGTGGCTGCAGAAGCCTCGCCCCAACTTCCCCGTGCTGAACTTCCTCGACGCGGGCACCGCTCCGCTCTCGGCGTTGCTCACCGCCCAGTTGGATGACCTGAACATCGGCGTGTTCAGCGACGGCAGGTACTCCTACCAGCTGTGCATCTACGTCATGCGGGTTCAGGAGCAGACCGCGGTGACGGTGATGTACCCCGACAACCCGATCGCCAGGGAGTCGGTAGCCAAGTACGTCGAGGCGCTGAAGTCGGTGTACCGTCGTGTCGTCGATACGGGGCAGTGGCAGAAGGTTGCGTGATACTGCGCAGTGGAGTTGAAGTGTCTGTGCCACAAGTCATTCGGTCTGGGTGAGGTGCCCTCATCTTCGTTTGGCTAGGTGCGTTCGTTACCCGGCGGCCATTGGTGGTTATCGGGTGCTGGATCATCGCTGCTCTGGTGCTACCGATGACGGTGCCCTCCCTTGCGGAGATGTCTCAACGCAACCCGGTTGCGATCCTGCCGTCCGACGCTCCTTCGACGGTGACCGGCCGGGCGATGACCGAGGCGTTCCATCAGGCCGGCTCCGAAAACGTGTTGGTAGTCCTCCTCACCAACCCAGACGGGCTGACCAAGGACGACGAACCGGTCTATGCGAAGCTCGTCGACAATCTGCGCCAGGACAACCAGGACGTCGTCATGCTGCAGGACTTCGTCAAGACGCCTGCGCTGCGGCAGGTGGTCAGCAGTGAAGACGGCAAGGCCTGGATTCTGCCCGTCGGCCTCGCTGGCGAGCTGGGCACCCCCGAGGCCTACAACGCCTATACGCGGGTAGCCGGCATCGTCAAGCACGCCGTCGAAGGATCTGACCTCACCGCCAACCTGACCGGCCCTGCGGCCACGGTCGCCGATCTGACCGATGCCGGTGCGCGAGACCGTCTTCCGATCGAGCTGGCGATCGCGGTGCTGTTGCTCATCATCCTGGCGATCGTGTACCGAAATCCGGTCACCATGTTCATGCCGCTCATCACCATCGGCGGCTCTCTCATGGTGGCGCAGGCAGTCGTCGCGGCCATCTCGTTGGCGAGCGGGCTGGCGGTCTCCAACCAGACCATCGTGCTCATGAGTGCGATGATCGCGGGTGCGGGCACCGATTACGCGGTGTTCCTGATCAGTCGCTACCACGACTACGTCAGGCTCGACGAGGACTCCGACCGGGCCGTGCAGCTGGCCCTGATCTCGGTGGGCAAGGTGGTCGCCGCGTCGGCGGCCACCGTGGGCATAACCTTTCTCGGAATGGGTTTCGCCAAGCTAGGCGTGTTCTCGACCGTCGGCGTGGCACTCGCCATCGCCATGGGTGTCACGTTCCTCGCGGCGGTGACATTGCTGCCAGCGGTCGTGGCCCTCGTCGGACCGCGGGGGTGGGTGACGCCACGGCGCGAGCTCACCTCGCGCTTCTGGCGGCGCGCAGGCGTTCGGACGGTGCGCAAGCCTGGCCGTCGCCTGGTCGCCAGCCTGGTGATCCTGGGTGCGTTGGCTGCCTGTACGAGCCTGGTGCGGTTCAACTATGACGACCGCAAGGCGCTGCCTGCCTCGGATGAGAGCTCGGTGGGGTACGCCGCGCTGGATCGACATTTCTCGGTGAATCAGACCATCCCGCAGTACCTCTTCATTCAGTCGCCCGATGACTTGCGTACACCCCGCGCACTCGCGGATCTGGAACAGATGGCACAGCGGGTGAGCCAACTGCCCGGCATCGCGAAGGTGCGCGGGATCACCCGACCCACCGGGGAATCGCTCGAACAGGCCAGGGCTACCTACCAGGCGGGCGAAGTCGGCGGCCAGCTCGGCGATGCGTCCGATCTGATCAACCAGCGGAACAACGACCTCACCCGATTGTCTTCGGGCGCAGGGCAATTGGCGACTAGCCTGGGTGACGCGCGCGGTCAGATCACCAAGGCCATCTCCGATATCAGCGGCCTCGTCGACGCTCTTGCATATCTGCAGGACGCCTTCGGCGGCGGCAATCAGACGCTGGGACAGCTCGACAGCTCGGCCAAGCTCGTCACGAACATGCGTGCGCTCGGCGACGCGCTGCAGGTGAACTTCGCCAGCCTGACGAACGACTTCGCGTGGATCGATCCGGTGGTCCTCGCCCTCGACACCAGCCCGGTGTGTCAAACGAACCCGATCTGCGTCGTCGCGGCCGGGCAGTTCCACAGGATGCAGACCGCGCGCGACGACGGAACCTTGGACAAGATGGCCGAGCTCATTCGGCAGCTGCAGTCCACGAAGTCGCCAGATACGCTGTCCGCCAAGATCAACGGTCTCGACGGTGCACTCAAGTCGGCGATGAGCTCGATGCAATCACTGGGTCTGTCCGACCCGCGAGCCACCCGCGCGAAGTTGATCACCGTCAAGAAGGGTGCGAACGACCTCGCGTCCGGCAGCAAGCAGGTAGCCGACGGTGTCGAGATGCTGGTGAGCGAAACCAGGCGGATGGGAAGCGGTCTCGGCCAGGCCTCGGCGTTCCTGTTGGCGATGGGACACGACGCGACCGAGCCGTCGATGGCCGGCTTCAACCTGCCGCCCGAAGTGCTAGAGACCGACGACTTCAAAAGGGCCGCAGAGCTATTCATCTCGCCGGACGGGCACTCGGTGCGGTACTTCATTCAGACCAACCTGAACCCGTTCAGCACAGGGGCGATGGATCAGGTCAATGCGGTCATCGACACCGCTCGCGGCGCGCAGCCCAATACCGCGCTCGCGAACGCGAAGATCTCCGTTGCGGGCTACCCAGCGACGCTGCGAGACACGCGCGACTACTACGACAGAGACATTCGCTTCATCGTCGTCGTGACCATCGCGGTCGTGTTGCTCATCTTGATGGTCCTGCTGCGCGCTGTGGTGGCCCCGTTGTACCTGGTTGGCTCCGTCGTCCTCTCCTACCTGTCGGCGGTCGGCGTGGGCGTCGTCGTGTTCCAATTCATCCTTGGTCAGGAATTGCATTGGAGCGTGCCGGGTTTGACGTTCGTCGTGCTGGTCGCCGTCGGTGCCGACTACAACATGTTCCTTGCCTCGCGATTGCGTGACGAGTCGCCACGCGGCATGCGTTACGGGGTCATTCGCACCGTCAGCTCCACCGGCGGGGTGATCACGGCTGCTGGCGTCATCTTTGCGGCCTCGATGTTCGGGCTGCTGTTCTCCAGTATCGGAACCGTGGTCCAGGCCGGTTTCGTCATCGGCGCCGGAGTATTGATCGACACCTTCGTGGTGCGCACCATCACGGTGCCTGCGATCGCTGCCCTGGTGGGCCGGGCGAGCTGGTGGCCGTCGAAACCGTGGCTGCAGAAGACCACTAGCGACGAAGAGCCCAAGCGCGAGACCGTGTTCGACGCAGTCTGAGCTCAGACCACAGAACACCGGCTCACGCACGGCGTGCGTGCAAACGGAGCAACTCCGCCAGAGCAAACAGACTCAGGGCAGCGGGATGCCGGCTGCGGCGATGGCGTCGCGAGCCTGGCCGAACCCGTTGAGGATGCCGTCACGGCTCTCGGGGTCCAGCGCCATGATCGGATCCATGCCGCGGGCGTGATCAACCTGAATGGGCTTCGTATCGGGGTTGTCATTGCGCGAATAACCCGCGTCGACGATGGGCTGGAGCGTGGCGTCGACCTGATCGACGAAGCCCTGCGACAATCCGATGTAGCGCAGCGGCAAGGTCAGCGGCAGTTGGTTGACGGGCACCAGATAAGTCGTCGTCGTGGCGCCTCGCGAATTGACGGTGGTCCTTCTGTTCTGTTCAGGCACGTCGCCCGGGCCGGTGAATGCGGCAGGGGTGTGCGCGAATACGCCAGCCGCGAACGCGTTCGCGACCGAGATCAGGTTGTCCGGCCGGTCGGGGAAGTCCGCGATGCCGTCGTATGCGGCGACGACCTTGTTGGTGTCGTACTGACTGGGGACGTCTTTCGGCATCGTGTAGTCGATAACCGGGACGTAGGCGCCTGGGGCGAACATCCCCGCGAGGAAGCTCGTACCGAAGGCGTTACGCCCCATCGGATCACCAAACGTGGTGAACGACAGCGAATCAGGCGGCGGAGCCTTCGGATCGCTGGCGAGGCGCACCTGCTCCTTGTCGAGCACCATCGACCCTTGCGAAAGGCCGACGGCGGCTGCGGGCGCCGTGCCGTTGTGAATCCTGGTGTCCAGGCTCCTGGTGGCGTCGGCTACTGCGACACCGATGGTCATGTGGTCCTTGACGGTGCCTGCGGGCAGGAACTGGTCGGGCACCCAGCTCCACGCGGCTCCGGCCGGGTAGTCGACGAGGACGCGCTGTGCGCCTGGGAAGTACTCCGCGCCCGACCGGTTCGTGTAGTCGGCCCACGGCACTCCTGGTGCTCTCGCGCCGCCCAGCGCGTACACGACCTGTGCGGTCGAGGCGTCGCCAACCCCTCCCGGGTCGAGATACGGATATGTCGAGTCGGCGTTTGCAACGCCGGCGCCGAGACCGCCGGCCGAGCCGACGACTCCCACCGCGCAGGCCCCAGCGAGCAGTCGTCTCATGAAGCAATATTAACGTGCGCGATGCGAATTCGTGCAATAAGGTGCGATACCGGCAAACTACCACGTCACAGGCTTGCGGTCCCCACCGCTACCAAGACGCAGCCGACAATGGCCGCTAGAGCCGCTAAATATCGGCGGTGATGCAGCCGAATCCAGGCGTTCAGCGCATCCATCTTCGCGAGGGTGCGCTTCGGAGCCACCACGTAGGCCACCAGGGGAAGCTCTACCAGCGCAAAGGCGACGACGTTGAACATCATCAGCGCCGCGATCTGTTCGTAGGCGGGGGTGCCGGAGGTCAGGATGACGGCGAGCATCGCGAGGTAGTCGACCGACGGCAGCGCGATCCCCAAACCGGCGAATGCGGCCAGCCATAGCGAAGGACCGGTCATCAGCTGCCGGGCCCACGCGGAAAACTTTCCCGGCTCCTTCGGCGGCCTCGGCTTCGTGGCGACCAAGACCACGGCGACCACCAGAGCCACGACGCCGATGGCGATCTGAAGCCAGGGCAAGGTGACTCGTGTCTGCCTCAACGGGGTGTGGTGGAGGACGAACAGCACGACTAGGCCGACGGCCGCTCCCATCGCGACACCCCCGGCAAGGAATGCCAGCAGTTGCAGTACGGGCCGCGGCCGGTTCAGCATCAGGACGGTCATGGCGACGCGAAACGGCTCGAAGCTCGCGGCAAGCGCCATCACCAATACGGTGATCCACATCGGCTACCCGATGGCTCAAGCGTCGATGCGAGTGAATTGACCGTCCCGATACAACTGAACACAGGTGGCTCGTCTGACCTTGCCACTCGTGGTCGTTGGCAGCGAACCAGGAGCTACCAGAACGAGATCCGCTACGTTGAGCCCGTGTGACGTCGATATCGCCGACGTGACGTCGCCCTTGACGGCGTCGATTCGCGCGACGTCCTCTTCGGAGTCGCCACGCTTCTTGTACTCGATGATCGTCACCAGCGTCTCGGTGTGATCGTCTCGCACCGAGATGGCGGCGACGCGACCACCCGTCAGTTCCTGAACCGTCGCCTCGATGTCCTCGGGATAGTGGTTGCGCCCGCGGACGATCAGCAGGTCCTTGATGCGGCCGACGATGAAAAGCTCGCCGTCGGAATAGAATCCGAGATCACCTGTGCGGAGCCAGGTGCCGTCCGGCGTGCCGGGGACTTCAGAGATGAGTTTTCCGCCGAACGTGCGTTCCGTCTGCTCGGGCTTCTGCCAGTAGCCGTCCGAGACGTTCTCGCCGTTGATCCAGATCTCACCGACGGTGCCTTCAGGGCATTCCGTGCCGGTGTCGGGATCGGCGATGCGCACGGTCGGCGAGCCCGGCGTGCCGTAGCTGATCAACGGGGTTCCCGTGCCGGCCGCGCACCGTCGCGCAATGCCTTCGCCTAGGTCGTCGGACTCGAAGTCCACCACCTCGATCTGCTTGTCCGACTGGCGAGTTGCCGCGTAGACGACGGCTTCGGCCAGCCCGTACGACGGCCGGATCATGTCCCTGCGAAAGTTGAACTTCGCGAATCGCTCGGTGAATCGGTCAAGGGTAGCGGGGTGCACGCGCTCGGCACCGCTGAGGATGTATTGGACGTTTCCGAGGTCGAGGCCTGCCATGTCCTCGTCGGTCGTGCGTCGCACGGCGAGCTCGAAGGCGAAGTTCGGGGCCGCCGACACCGAACTGGGGTTTCGGGCGATCGCTTGCACCCACCGTGCCGGATTCATCAAAAACGACGCCGGGCTGGTCAGATCGCTGTAGAAGCCGCCGAGGATGGGCGCGCAGATGCCGAGGATCAAGCCCATGTCGTGGTAGAACGGCAGCCAAGAGACGATCGACGTATCGCTCGGCGCGATGCCGCCCAGGTGTCCGAAGATGCGAGCGATCAGCTGCTGGTAGTTCACGATGAGGTTCTGGTGCGAGATCATCACGCCGGCAGGTAGCCGGGTCGAGCCCGACGTGTACTGCAGGTACGCGAGGTCCGGCGCGTCCTTCACGCGAGGACCGGAACCGTTGCGGGCGTTCAGGTCCAGCTCGTCGACGGCGATGAGTGCCGGTGCTTCGATTCCCGAGCTGCCGACGTGTTCGGTGACGCCCGGCATGACGCCCGCGGCGGTCAAGACCACCGACGGCGTGGTGTCGGCAAGGACGGCGCCAACCCGTTCGTCGTGCGAACCGATCTGCGGAACCGAAAGAGGAACGGCGATGTAGCCGGCCTGCATCGCGCCAAGGAACGCCACGATGTAGTCGAGGCTCTGCGGGATCAGGATGACCGCGCGGTCTCCCACCGACCCGTGCCGCGACACCTCGGTGGCGACGTTCAGGGTCTGCCGATACAACTCGGCCCACGTCAGGTTCGTCACGATGCCCGCACGGTCCTGCTCGTAGTCGGTGAAGGTGAACGCGGCGTCGTTGGGCTGCAGGCCGGCCCGTTCGCGCAGAACGGAGAGGATGGATGCCTTTGCCATGCGCGTCACGCTACCGTTCGACCGCGGGCAGGCCGAAATGGCCATCGCGGTTTGCTAGCTGGGATGACGGAGTGTTTCGTTCACTCATTGTTCGCGGGTGCTCCTACGGGTTCTGCCTCGGCGGGCATCTGATCGGCCAGGTATTCGGCAAGGCCTCTGATGGTCGGATAGTCGAATACCGCCGTGGCACTGATCGTGAACGCACCACCGAACTGACCGAACAGCCGGTTGCGAAGTTCGACTGCCATCAGAGAGTCGGTACCGAGATCGAGGAAACGGCTGCTTGCTGCGGGAGGTTGTGCGAGGCGCAGGAATTGCTGTACCTCACGCTGCAGGAACTCCGTTAGGAAGCTGGCGCGCTGCGACTCGGGTACCTCGTGCAGTTGTCGCAGTAGCTCGCTGTTGCCAGACGTCGTCGCGGCATCACTGGGCAGCACGTGGTCGAGGATCGCGGGGCGAGCACCGCCGAGCACCTTCGCAGCTCGCGCCCAGTTCGCCTTGATGACGGTCGCCTGACCAGTTCCATGGGTGACGATCTCGGCGAGCGCGTTGAGAGCAGCCGTGGGCTCCAACGGAACCAGGCCTTGGGCACCAAGATTGGCGCGTGCGGCCTGCGAGGTGGCCATTCCGCCCTTTGCCCACGGACCGTAGTTGACGCCGGTCGCCGGTAGGCCTTGCGCCTTGCGCTCGGCGACGAGCCCGTCGAGCAGCGCATTTGCGGCCGCGTAGTTTGCCTGGCCAGGTGATCCGAGCACGCAGGAGATCGACGAGTAGAGGATGAAGAATTCCAGCTCGTCCTTCCTGGTCAGTCGGTGAAGGTGCCAGGCGCTCAACGCCTTTGGAGTCAGCGTGGTCCGGAAGCGGTCCAGAGTCAGCTGGGGCAGTAGTGCGTCGTCGAGCACGCCTGCCAGGTGAGCCACACCGGCGAGCGGCGCCAACTCGGCCCTGATCCACTCCAGCAAGTCCTCGACCTGAGACTCGTCGCCGACGTCGGCGGGGAAGGTGTGGATACGGCACCGGTAGCGCTCCGTGATGTTGGCGATCGTCTGTTGCGCCTCGGCGTCCGGCTTGCGCCTGCTCGTCAGCACGATGTCCCCGGCCCCGAGTTGGGCGAGATACGCCGCCGTATGCAGACCGAGTGCGCCGAGGCCGCCGGTGATCAGGTAGCTCCGATCGCCACGCGGCTGCAGCGGGCTCGGCATCTGGAGCACGATCTTTCCGATGTGCCGTGCCTGCTGCATGCGGCGGAATGCGGTCTTCGCCTCGGTCAGCGGGTAGATCTCCGCGGGCAGAGGAGCCCACTCACCGCTGGCCAGGCCGTCGGAGACCTCGACGAGGAGATCCTGGATGTGCTCGGGGTCCTCCATGATGGTGCCGTCCAGCGCGATGATTCCGTAGGCGATGTCCGGACGGAGCGCAGCCATCTGCTCCCGAGTCCAGATGTCCCGCTTGGCGATTTCAGCGAAGCGACCGTTCTTGGCGGTGGCCCGCACGGTCGCCTCGACGAAGCCCTCGTTGGTCAGGCTGTTGAGCACCACGTCAACCCCGGCACCGTTCGTATCGGCGAGGATTTGGTCGGCGAAGTCCGTCGTGCGCGAGTCGTAGACGTACTCGACGCCCATCTGCCGCAACGTCGCGCGCTTGTAGGTGCTCGCGGTGGCGAAGACGATGGCACCGCGTTGCTGCGCCATCTGGATCGCGGCGAGCCCGACACCGCCGCTGGCGGCGTGCACGAGCACCCGGTCGCCGGGGTTCAGTTCCGACCAGTCGAACGCAAGCCGGACGGTAAGTGCGGCAGCGGGAATGCTCGCCGCGTCCACTGCACTCAGACCGCCCCGCACCGGGACCACCAGCTGTGCAGGCACGTTGATCCGGCTAGCGAACGCCCCCTGCATGAAGCCGAAGACCCGCTGACCGATCTCGAATCCGGTTACGCCGCTGCCCAACCCGGTGACGATGCCGGAGAAGTCACCGCCGATCAGCCCCGGATCGCCTGGATAGAGTCCGAGCACGTTGAGCACGTCGCGGAAGTTGAGACCCGCGGCCTCGACGCGGATCTGCACCTGTCCCTCGCTCGGGGCCGGTACTTCCGTCTCGACGAGACGCAGGTTGTCGATCGCGCCGCGCTCTGTCGGTGCAAGGACGTAATCGGTCGAGTGCGGCACCGCGAGATGACCGCTGCGGCTCCACGGCAAGAGCCGAGACACCAGGAACTTTCCTTGTCGCAGTGCGAGTTCGGGCTCCTCTAGGGGTGACCCGAGCACGTTCGCCAACGACTGCACGACCTCGTCGGCGCCATCGTGGTCGACGAGTCTGCAGCGCAGGGTCGGCTGCTCGGAGATGATCGTACGTCCGAGCCCCCACAGAGCCGCCTGCGCCGGGTCGACCGACTCGCCAGACTCGGTCGCTACTGCCCGCTCGGTGATGATCCACAGTCCGCCAGCGAGTTTTACGGTCTCGTCGACGAGCGGAACCGCCATGGCGTCGAGCAGGCGGCCGATGCCGTTCTCCAAGCGCGTGGTGAACTCGGCGCTCGACTCTTCTGCGCGCGGACGGCCTGCACTGCGCCAGACGATGCTGGAGATCGGCGCTCCGCGGTCCTGCGCCTCGGTGAACAGCTGTTGCCAGCCTTCCGGAGTCAGTGCGCCGTCGGACGTGACGGAACGCGGCAACTCGGCTGCCAGCTCGTCGAATCCGACCACCAATACCGTGCCGTTCGCGTTCTCGTCCACATCGCTTGGCGCAGGGGGCGCCTCTTGCCATCCGAGGGTGTAGAGCAGCCTGGTCGAATCACCGCCGAGCCCGCGCAACAGCGCCTCGCGGGGCGCGCGCTTCACCGTGAACTCGTGGATGCCGCCGAGGCGGTGGCCATCCCGATCGATGAAGTCGAGGTCGAAGACCTGAGTCTCGCTGTCGAGACCGCCGTTTCGCCACGTTGCGCGGCAGTAGAACCGCGGTGGCATCTTCTCGGCCAACTCGACGCGCCCATACCGCAGCGGCAGGAACAGGTCGGGAATCATGCCCTGTTCGGTCGCCGCTGTCAGGGCGGGAAAGGCCGGGAAGGCAACGCCGGTACAGAGATCCAGCAGGACGGGATGGACCGGCTCGCTTCCCAGGTGTTCGGCGAGTTCGTCACCGACGACGACGTCGCCGACGGCTTCACCCTCGCCAATCCACAGCGACTTCAAGCACCCCGACCAGGTCGGCCCCCAAGCCAGCTCCATGTCGTTGAAGGTCTCGAACAGCTGCTGCGGACGCGTACGGTTCAGCCGCTCGATCGCCGCATCGACGGTGTCCGCCGGATCCCTCGTGGGCTCGTCGACGACGTCGTCGACACCGGTGACGACGCTGCCGTCGGCGTTCAACGACCATTCGGAGTCGCGGACGCCGTAGGGACGACTGTGCACCTGGAACTTCCAGCCACCGCCGTCCTCCAGTGGGCGCAACGACAGCTGAACCTCTCGAGACGCCTTCTCGGGCAGGATGATCGGCTCGTAGAAGAAGACCTCCCTTACCGACGCGGGTGCCCCGATCGCAGCAAGTGCCATTGCCGCGTAGGTAGCACCAGGAACGACGACCGTGCCGTAGATGACGTGATGGGCCAGCCACGGCTGCGACTTCACGGAGAGCCGACTGGTGTAGACGGTGTCGCCGGAAGCGAGATCCTTTTCACTACCCAAGATTCCGGAGACGGTGCCACCCTCGATCCCGAGTCCGGCAACACCGGACGTCTTGGGCCAGAAGTGGCGGCGCTGGAACGGATAGGTCGGCAGCTCCAACTTCCTACCCGGAAGGTGGTGCAGCGCATCGAACTTCGGCCGATGCCCTGCGACGTACGCAGTGGCGAGGGCCTCCGCGATCTGACGCCTGGCGTCGGCACCCTTGCGCAGTGAGGCGATCGCACGCGGCGGGGTCGACTGCTCCGGCCAGACCTGAACCGCGGACGCGGTGAGAATCGGTTGCGGGCCTATCTCCATCAGCACCGAGCAACCCAGCGCCGCCAAGGCTCGCACGCTTTCGGCGAATTGCACCGGCTGACGCGAATGCCGCCGCCAGTACGGTGCATTGAGCGGGGTCTCTGCCGTGAGCACCGCACCGGTGCGGTTGCAGACCAGCGGCAGCGTCGGCACGGCGAACTGCATCTGCGCCGCGTACGACTCGAATTCCGCGAGCACCGGTTCCAACAACTCCGAATGGAAGGCGTGACTGGTGTCCAGCCAGGTGCAGCGGAGACCGTCGTCGCTGCACGTGCCGACGATCTGTTCGAGATCCTCGCCTGGTCCCGACAGCACCGTATTGCGTCCGTTGTACGCAGCGACCGACACCCGCGGAAACTTGGTTGCGAACTGCTCGACCTGCTCGGCGTCGGCGAATATCGCCACCATTCGGCCGCCCTCGGGCAAGCTGCCGAACAGCCTGCCGCGCTCTGCCATCAGCCGTGCCCCGTCTTCCAGGCTGAACACCCCTGCCACGCATGCGGCCGCGTACTGGCCGACGCTGTGTCCGAGCACGACGTCGGGTTCGATGCCCCACGACTGCCACAGCCGGGCGAGACCCATCTCGATGGCGAACAGCGCTGGCTGCGCAAACGAGGTGTGCCGCAACGCTTCTGCACTGTCGCCGTCGGTGCCCAACAGCACCTCCAGCAATGGGCGCGGCAGTATTCCGTCGGTGGCTTCCGCGCATCTCCGCACGGTGTCGGCGAATACCGGCTCGGTGTCGAACAACTCTCGAGCCATCCCCGGGTACTGGCTGCCCTGGCCCGTGAACAACCACGCGGTCGTCGGTGAATCGCCGCATTCGCCGCGGACCACTCCTGGGCGCAGCTTGTTCTCGACGAGGTCGCTCAGCAGATCCCTGGCCTGCTGAACCGAATCCACGACGAGCGCCGCCCTGTGCTCGAAGTGCGAACGTCCAACACCAGCCGTGTAGCACGCGTCGGCGATGTCGGAATCGGGGTTCGCCGCCAGCCAGTCGCCGTACTGCTTGGCCATCGCCACTAGCGCATCGGCTGAACGCGCCGACAGCGGCAAGACGTTGACTGCCTGCTCCGTCGGCACCGCGTCTGCCGACGCCTCCTCGACGGCAGGCGGTCGCTGCGGCGCCTCTTCGATCAGTACGTGCGCGTTCGTTCCGGTGAACCCGAACGAACTGACACCCGCGCGCCGCGGCCTGTCGATGGTCTGCCACGGCGTGGATTGATCGACGACGCGCACCGCCAAGGTTTCCCACGGGATGTGTGGGGACGGATTCTCGAAGTGCAGGTTCTTGGGCAGGACTTCGTGCTGCAGGGACAACACGACCTTGATCAGGCCCGCGACGCCCGCCGCCGACTCGAGGTGGCCGAGGTTGGTCTTCGCCGAACCGATCAGCAGCGGACGGTCCGGGTCACGATCGTTTCCGTAGGCGGCCGCGGCGGCCTGGACCTCGATCGGGTCGCCGAGCGACGTGCCGGTGCCGTGGGCCTCTAGGTAGTCGACGTCGCCACCGCTGAGTCCGGCACGAGCCAGCGCGGAAGAGATGAGCCGTTGCTGGGCACCACCATTCGGTACCGTCAGACCGCTGGAGGCGCCGTCCTGGTTGACTGCGCTACCCGGGATGACGGCACAGATTCGGTCGCCGTCGCGCTCTGCGTCGCTGAGCCGCTTGAGTACCAGAATCCCGGCACCCTCGCTGCGCACATAGCCGTCGGCAGAGGCGTCGAAGGTCTTGCAGCGGCCGTCGGGCGAGAGCATCCTGGCCCGTGACGCCGCGATGATTGAGGCAGGGCTCAGCAGGACGTTCACGCCACCTGCCAGCGCGAGATCGCAGTCACCGGAGTGCAACGCTTGGCAGGCCTGATGGACGGCCACCAGCGACGAGCTGCATGCGGTATCCACCGCAACCGCAGGGCCTTCCAGCCCGAGTACGAAGGCAACGCGTCCCGAGATCGCGTTGAGCGCGTTGCCGGTGATGAAGTGAGCTTCGATGGCCCCGACGGAGTCCGCCGACAACAGGTGCGAGTACTCGTTGGCTGCCACTCCGACGAAGATGCCGCTTCGGCTGCCGCGCAACGAGGCCGGCGAGTACCCGGCGCGTTCGAGGCCCTCCCATGCGATCTCCAACATCAAGCGCTGTTGCGGATCCATCCACAGGGCCTCCCGCGGAGAGATGCCGAAGAACTCCGGGTCGAAGCCGTCGATCCCATCCAGGTATCCGCCGTAACGGCTGTAGATCTTTCCCGGCGTCTCCGGATCGGGGTCGTAGAACTCGTCGATGTCGAAGCGGTCCTCGGGGATCTCCTTGATCGCGTCGACACCACCGGAGAGCACGTCCCAGTAGGCGTCTGGATCGGGCGAGCCTGGGAAGCGGCACGCTACCGCGACGATGGCGATTGGATCATCTGTTGGCGTCCGCAACGACGTCATCGCATGCACCGGCTTTGCGGCGGGACCCGACGGTGTCTGTTGGTCGAAGTCCAGCACCTCGCCGAGCAGGTAATCCGCGACGTCGGCGATGCGGGGGTAGTCCATGGCGAGCGTCGCGGGTAGCTCTTTGCCGATCGCGTGCTCGACGCGGCGCCGAAGCTCAACGGCCATCAGCGAATCCATGCCGAGATCGAAGAATCCGGCCTCCTCGCGAATCTCCGCCGCGTCGGTCCTCGTGACCTCGGCCACGATGTCACGGAGATGCTCGACGACGATCTTCTTCCGTCGCTGAGTGGGAGCGATGGTGAGCTGTTCGACCAACTTCGTCGTCCCCGTCGGACCAGAAGCTCCAGCGGCGGGCACGGACTCGGGCACCTCCCGCTCGACCTCCGCCAAGAACGATCGCTTGCCTGCCTGTTGGTAGAGCGGAAGGAAGCGAGCCCAGTCGATCCTGGCGACGACGCCCTGGGTGGTCCCCTTCGACGCACCCGCAACCACCAGCTCGGCCATCCCGGCCAGTGCGTCGGCTGGCGGCAGGGTGCGCACCCCTCGTCGATCCAGATGCGCGCGGGCCTCCTCGTCGGCCATTCCTGCCGACCACGGGCCGAAGTTGACGCTGATCCCTGGGACGCCCCGTTCGCGCAGTCGATGAGCCAACCCGTCGAGGAAGGCGTTGGCTGCGCCGTATGCGGTCTGGCCGAAGCTGCCCCACACCGAGGAGATCGACGAGGTGCTTAGGAAGAAGTCCAGCTTCAAGTCCGCTGCGACTTCACTCAAATTCCAAGCGCCCCAAACCTTTCCGGCGAACACCCGGTCGACCTCGGCGTCGTCCAAGGTCCGCAACGGAGTGTTGCCTATTTCGCCAGCGGCATGGACGATGCCCGCTAGCGGCGGTAGGTCGGCCTGGATGGCGGACAAGAGGCGCGCGATGTCGTGCGGATTGGCGACGTCGGCGGCGATGACACGGAACTGGCAACCGGTCTTCTCGGTGATCGCATCGATGCGGCCCTGCGTGATCTCGCTCGGTGGGCGCCTACTAGTGAGCACCAGACTGCGGGCGCCGTGTTCGGCAAGGTACCCAGCGATCTCGAGGCCGAGCGAACCCAGCCCACCGGTCACCAGATACGTTGCGTCGTCGCGGAGTGCGAGCGGTGTCGCGATCGGCTGCCCCGCGGTTCGAGTCAGCCGCGGAACGTAGACGTCTTGATCCCTCAGTGCGACTTGGTCTTCGCCGCGCGGCGCCGCGAGGACCTGGTTGACCAACCGCGACCACTCCTCGGCAGTGCCTTCGGAGAGGTCGGCAAGTCCGCCCCAGACATGTGGATGCTCGAGAGATGCCGCGCGTCCGAATCCCCACAGGCAGGACTGCACCGGGGAGACGGAATCCGTGCTGTTGACACGCTGTGCGCCAAGGGTTATCAGCCAGATGGGAGTGCGCAGTTCGGCAGCGGCCGCCGCGCGGAAGAGCCGCCGCGTTCCGCCGAGGACTCGGTGTTGCATCCGCAACAGCGAGCGCATCGACGCCGAGGTGTCCGACTCGAGGGCCGCAACGTGCAGGATGCGCAGCGCGGGGTCTTCGGCTACCGCATTGCGGAGCTCGGCCTCCAGCCGCTGCTCGTCGGCCTCGGATACCGGTAGCCCGAGGATCCGGTACTGGTGACCGTGGGCGACGAGGGTGTCGACGAGTGGCTGAATCATCTGCGTGTCATCGCCAATGAGAACCCAGGCCGATGCATCCGCGGCGGCCGAACCGGAGTTCTGCGCCTGTGCCTTCTCCCAGAGGATCTCGTAACGGGCGTCGGCGATGGACTGAGCGCCGCGCTGTTGATTGTGTTGGGTAGCAAGCCTGTTCAGCACGTCGGCCGTCAGTTGATTGCCGACCGAACCGTCGAGCAGGGCAGCGAGTTCCTCGATCTGGCCGTCCTCTAGGAGCCGGACGGACTCGGTACGGATGGCTTGACCGTCGACGACGCCGTGGCTTCCGGCCAGGGTGGGCCGCACCCGCTTGTCGCGGAACCAGTACTGACGATGCTGGAACGGATAGGTCGGCAGGTCGACCTTTGCCTTCGGTACCCGCTGGAGAGCGTCGAAGTCGGGCAGGTCGCCGGCGACGTAGGTGTCTGCCAGGGCTTCGGTGACCTGACGCTGGTCAGCGCCGTTGCGACGCAGCGAAGGGATCGCGCGAGGTGCTGGCGCGGTGTCGGGCCAGGCCCGCATCGCCGAAGCGGTCAACACCGGCTGGGGTCCGACCTCCAGAAGCACTTCACAGCCGAGATTGGCGAGAGTGGCCACGCTCTTGGCGAATTCGACCGGCTGGCGTGCGTGACGGCGCCAATACTGACCATCCAGCCTTGCCGTCCTGCCCAGCGCTACGCCTGTGCGGTTGCACACCAAGACACGTTGCGGCGCACGGTAATCGAATTGATTCGCGAAGGACTCGAACTCGTCGAGGACCGGATCCAACAAGGCCGAGTGGAAGGCGTGGCTGGTATCGAGCCAGTCGCACCGAACGCCGTCGGCCATCAGCCCGGCCACTGCCTGATCAAGATCCTGTGTGGGCCCAGACAGCACCGTATTGGCACCGTTGTAGGCGCCTATCGACAGCTGCGGGAACTCGTCGATGAGGCTTTCAACCCGGGCGGCTGGGGCGAAGACGGCGACCATCCGACCGCCCGCGGGCAAACTCCCGAAAAGGCGGCCGCGCTCGGCGAGCAACAATGCGCCGTCTTCGAGACTGATGACTCCTGCGACGCATGCTGCCGAATATTGGCCGACGCTGTGCCCGAGCACGACGTCTGGTTCGAGGCCCCACGACTGCCACAGACGGGCCAGCCCCATCTCGACCGCGAACAGCGCGGGCTGGGCGTAACGGGTCTGCCGCAAGGTGTCGTCGGCGTCCAGATCGAAGATGACGTCCATGAGTGGGCGGTCGAGGACGTCCGCGACGACGGCAGCGCACGCAGCCACCGTCTCTGCGAAGACCGACTCGGTCTCGAACAGCTCCGTTGCCATGCCCGCGTACTGGCTGCCTTGGCCTGGGAACAACCAAGCCGTCTTGGGCCTGTCAGCGCACTCGCCCCGCACCAAACCGGGCGCTGGCCGGTCGTCGGCGAGGGCACCGAGCAGCTCGCGCGCTGATTCGGTGGAGTTCACGACGAGTGCGGCACGGTGCTCGAAGTGTGACCGCGAAGCGCCTGCGGTGAAGCACACGTCTGCCAGGGTGGCCTCCGGGTGTGCGCCCAACCAGCTGCGGTAGAGCTCGGCGGTCTGCACCAAGGCGGCAGGGGTGCGAGCGGAGAGCGGGAGCACCGTGAAGCGACGGTCGTCGTGCAGCGGCTCGTGCGCTGGGGCCGCAGGCCGTGAAACAGGCGCTTCGGCGATGATGACGTGCGCGTTGGTCCCAGAGAACCCGAACGAGCTGACGCCGGCAACGCGGGGCTTGCCGTTGCGCTCCCAGGCCGTGGCCTCCTTGACGACCTGCACCGCGAGCTGGTCCCAAGGGATGTGGGGCGACGGATTCTGAAAGTTCAGGTGCTTCGGCAGTTCCTCGTGCTCCAGCGAGAGGATCACCTTGATGATGCCTGCGATCCCCGCGGCGGCTTCCAGGTGGCCGATGTTCGTCTTCACCGAACCGATCAGCAGCGGGTCGGTCGCGTCGCGGCCCTTGCCGAGGGCAGCGGCCGCGGCCTGGACCTCGATCGGGTCGCCGAGGGACGTGCCGGTCCCATGTGCTTCGAGGTAGCCAACGTCGCCGGGCACCAGCCCTGAGCGCTCCACCGCCTCGGAGATCACACGCTGCTGCGCGACGCCGTTCGGCACCGTCAGGCCGCCGGATGCGCCGTCCTGGTTCACCGCGCTGCCCCGGATCACGGCCCGGATACGGTCGCCGTCGCGGATCGCATCCTCGAGCCGCTTGACGACGATCACGCCGCAACCCTCGCCGCGTACGTACCCGTCGGCGGACGCGTCGAACGTCTTGCACCGGCCATCGGGCGCCAACATCCGCGAGTGCGAGAAGGTGATCATCGTCGCGGGGCTGATGAGGACGTTCACGCCACCCGCCAGAGCGACGTCGCATTCGTGCAAGCGCAACGCTTGACACGCTTGGTGGACCGCTACCAGGGACGAACTGCACGCCGTGTCCACGGTCACCGCAGGGCCCTGCAACCCGAGTCGATAGCTGATCCGGCCTGCCGCCGCCGCGGCCGCGGTCCCGATCGCCAGATAGGCCTCGACGTCCTCGTAGCCGAGCTCGTCGGAGATCAGACCGAGGTAGTCGTGGGTGGACAGCCCCATGAACACGCCGGTTCTGGTATTCGCCAGCGCCGACGGTGCGGTACCGGAGTGCTCAACCGCTCGCCAGGCCGTCTCGAGCAGCAGACGGTGCTGCGGGTCCATCCACGCGGCTTCTCGCGCCGACACCCCGAAGAACGCGGCGTCGAACCCCGCGATGTCGTCGATGAAGCCTGCTCGACGGGTGACCATCTTGCCCGCCGCATCGGGGTCGGGATCGGAGAACTCGTCGGCGTCCCAGCGGTCCTTGGGGACCTCCGAAACGGTGTCGCGTCCCTGCTGCAGGACCTGCCAGAATTCCTCCGCGTCGGCGGCCCCTGGGAGGCGCGCCGCGTACCCGACTATCGCGAAACTCGATCCGGACTCGGGGAAGCTCTCGGCAAATCCCATGCGGCTGTCCTTCGCTGGTTCTCGACAATGGTGACCGAACCAGCCGACGGTACACCAGTTCTAGCGGTGTTTCAGCACGACCGTCAATTTAGCAACTTCTTTGCCAATGCCCCCGACTTTCGCCAGCTAAGGACTCGAGCCACCCTCCCACGGTGGGCCCGTTCGTTCAACTCGGCCCGTGTCCGATGCGGGAGGTGCGTCCACACCGGCGGACCGCCGAAGCGGCGAGGGTATCTTGAGCCAGACCGCAGCCGTCCAAGCCAGGGAGAAGATGTTGCGTATCGGGAAAGTTTCGATCGGCTCGATTGATGCCTGGACGCTGAGCCCTGGCGAAGTCATCTCCTGGCACCCGACGACGGTTGCTCAGGAGAAGGCCCTCCAAGCCCCGATCAGTGACGTACCGGTCAGCTACATGCAATCCCAACACATTCGGGGTCATTACCGACAGATCGAGTCGGGTCTCGACTACTCGCGGCAGATCATCGCCACGTGCGAGGTGGCGGGCCAATGTGACATCGCCGCGATGAACCAGGCCCTCAATGCATACCTGCGCCGACATGACACCTACCGCAGTTGGTTTTCCTACGCCGGGGAAGGTGACGTGGTCAGGCGCACCATCGCCGATCCCGCCGACGTCGAATTCGAGCCGATCAACTTCGGCGAGATGGCCGCTGACGACGTGTACAAGCACATCGTCGCGATTCCCACTCCGCTCGAATGGGGTTGCTACACCTTCGGCGTCGTGCAAGCCGAGGACCACTTCACGTTCTATGCCAGCATCGATCACGTCCACGGCGACGCGGCACTGATCGGCATCACGATGCTCGAATCCGCTGGCATGTACAACGCATTGACGGAAAACGGAGAGCCGCTTGCCCTTCCAGAAGCGGGCAGCTTCGACGAATTCTGCGTGCAAGAGCGCGAGTACACCTCCGAGCTCACGGTCGACTCGCCGGAGGTGAAGGCGTGGATCGAATTCGCCGAGAACAACAATGGCAGCTATCCCGAGTTCCCCCTGCCGCTTGGCAACCCGCTGCAACCGACCGTAGGTGACATCGTCGGGGAAGTGCTCCTCAACGCCGAGCAGACCGAGCGCTTCGAAGAGGCCTGCAAGGGTGCCGGGGCCCGCTTCATCGGCGGCGTATTCGCCTGCCTTGCTCAGGTGGAACACGAATTAACCGGCGCACCAACCTATTACGGTCTTACGCCGAGAGATACCAGGCGGACTTCAGACAACTTCATGACACAGGGTTGGTTCACCGGCTTGGTCCCGATCACGGTCCCCATCGCCGCCGCTTCATTCGCCGAGGCGGCCGGAGTCGCCCAGGTCTCCTTCGATTCGGGTCTGAAATTGGCGCGGGTGCCGTACGACCGCGTACTGGAGCTGGCTCCATGGTTGGATCGGCCGAAGCCGAACTTCCCCGTGGCGAACTTCTTCCACGGTGGCGCCGCCCCGCTCAACGCCGTCCTTGCGGCAGCCCAGTCCGGCTATGCAAACAACATTGGAATCTATTCCGACGGAAGATATTCCTACCAACTAACCATCTACATCTTCCGGTACGAGGACGGCCTTGCCATGGAGGTGATGCTTCCGAACAATCCGGTGGCCCAGAAATCGGTTGCCAGATACATCGCAGCGATGAAGTCCGTGTGTGCAGGGGTCGCCGATACCGGCCAGTGGGGACGTGTTCACTAGGCCAATACGTGCTGAACCATCGGCAGCCCTAGCTCACTTCCAGGCCTAGCGAAGCTCGGTTGGCGACGCAGGAAGTCGGCGTGTGAAGATGGAGTGGTTATGAGCGCCGCTGAGCTGAGTCAATCGTCATTGCGTGACGCGTTCGGGTACTTCCCGTCTGGTGTCATCGCCATCGCCGCCGAGGTCGACGGTGTACGCGTCGGCCTGGCCGCCAGCACATTCGTCCCGGTCTCGCTGGATCCGCCGCTCGTCTCCTTCTGCGTGCAGAACACGTCCACGACGTGGCCGAAGCTGAAGGATCTGCCGTTCCTCGGGATCAGCGTGCTCGGCGAGTCACACGACACCGCCGCGAAGACCCTCGCTGCGAAGACCGGGGACCGGTTCGCGGGCTTGGAGACGAAGTCGACCGAACGTGGTGCGGTGTTCATCCACGGCACCAGCGTGTGGGTGGAGAGCTCCATCGAGCAACTCGTCCCCGCGGGCGACCACGTCATCGTGGTTTTGCGGGTCCACGACATCACCGTGCACGATGACGTCCCGCCGATCGTTTTTCACCGCAGCACGTTCCGCCGTCTCGACGGTTGAGACCGGATCGACTCAGGGTCGCGCTGCCAGTTCCTCGCGATAGCCGTTGACTCGTTGCTCGAGCTCTGCCGCGTCGTCTAACCTGCCCTCCTTGCGGGCGAGGTCGGCGCGGGCGGAGAGCTCGCGAATTGCCGTGCGAATGTCATTGACGCTCTGGGTATCTCCCATGACTAGCCTGCCCTTCGTCGATGATTGGCTGCTCCACCGAGGGTACCCACACAACGCGAAGTGGCCGCGAAAATTCTTGGGGAATCTTCGCGGCCCACGTCGGATCGATCAGACGTTTACCGCCTGAAGAGCTTGTTACCCAGCCAGACGACCGGGTCGTACTTCTTGTCGGCGACGCGTTCCTTCATCGGGATCAGCGCGTTGTCGGTGATCTTGATGTGCTCGGGGCAGACCTCGGTGCAGCACTTGGTGATGTTGCAGAAGCCGAGGCCGTTCTCTTCTTGAGCCATGTCACGGCGGTCGATCGTGTCGAGAGGGTGCATCGACAGTTCGGCCTGTCGCATGAGGTAGCGAGGGCCGGAGAACGCCTCCTTGTTCTCCTCGTGGTCACGCATGACGTGGCAGACGTTCTGGCACAGGAAGCACTCGATGCACTTGCGGAATTCCTGGCTCCGGTTCACGTCCTCCTGCTGCATGCGGTAGTCGCCGGGCTGCAGGTCCTTCGGTGGCGTGAACGACGGGATCTCGCGGGCCTTCGTGTAGTTGAAGGACACGTCGGTGACGAGGTCGCGCATCACGGGGAAGGTGCGCAGCGGCGTGACGGTGACCGTCTCGTCCTCGCCGAAGGTGGACATCCGCGTCATGCACATCAGCCGGGGTTTGCCGTTGATCTCCGCGGAGCAGGAACCGCACTTGCCTGCCTTGCAGTTCCACCGCACCGCGAGGTCGCCCGCCTGGGTGGCCTGCAGCCGATGGATGATGTCGAGCACAACTTCGCCGTCGTTGACCTCGACCGTGTAGTCCTGAAGGTCCCCGCCCTCCGGGTCGCCGCGCCAAACCCGAAGTTTCGCGTCGTATGCAGCCATATCAGCCCTTCCGTTCCGGGTGCTCGGCCAGTTGGTCGTCGGTGTAGTACTTCTCGAGTTCGGACAGTTCGAACGTGGCAAGTAGATCGGGCCGCATCACCGGCTGCTGCTCCGGCGTCACGTCGACGTCGGGGACAACCGCATCCGCGTCGCCAGGGGCGACGCGGCAGACCAGCAGCTTGTTGCGCCACTGCGCGTCCATCTTCGGCCAATCATCGCGGGTGTGGCCGCCTCGGCTCTCGGTGCGCTGCAGCGCAGCCTTGGCGACGCACTCGCTGACCAGCAGCATGTTGCGCATGTCGATCGCCAGATGCCAGCCGGGGTTGAAGACCCGGCCTCCCTCGACGACCACGTTGGCGTAGCGCTTCTTGAGCTCGTCGATCTTGGCGAGGGCCTCTTCGAGTTCGCCCTCCTTGCGGATGATCCCCGCGAGGTCGTTCATCGACTCCTGCAGTTCGGCGTGCAGCGTGTACGGGTTCTCGGGTTCGGCCTTCGGCTCGAACGGGTCGAGAGCCAGCTTCTTCGCGGCCTCGACGGCATCGTCGGAGACCTTGGGCCGGTCGTCCGCGAGCGCCCGCACGTAGTCGGAGGCACCCAGGCCCGCGCGTCGTCCGAACACCAAGAGGTCGGACAGCGAATTGCCGCCCAGCCGGTTGCTGCCGTGCATGCCGCCCGAGCACTCGCCCGCCGCGAACAGCCCTGGCGTCGCCGCGCCGCCGCTGTCGGGATCGACCTCGATGCCACCCATGACGTAGTGGCAGGTCGGTCCGACCTCCATCTCGTCCTTGGTGATGTCGACCTCGGCCAACTCGATGAACTGGTGGTACATCGATGGCAGCCTGCGCTTGATCTCCTCGGCGGGCATGCGCGACGCGATGTCGAGGTAGACGCCGCCGTGCGGGGTACCGCGGCCTGCCTTCACCTCTTCGTTGATCGCGCGCGCGACCTCGTCGCGGGGGAGCAGGTCAGGGGTGCGGCGGGCGGAGTCGTTGTCCTTGAGCCACTGATCGGCTTCTTCTTCGGTCTCGGCGTACTGCCCCTTGAAGACGTCGGGGATGTAGTCGAACATGAAGCGCTTGCCCTCGGAGTTCTTCAACACACCGCCGTCACCGCGGACGCCCTCGGTGACCAGGATGCCCTTCACCGACAGTGGCCAGACCATGCCGGTCGGGTGGAACTGAATGAACTCCATGTTGATCAGGCCCGACCCCGCGCGCAACGCAAGGGCGTGGCCGTCGCCGGTGTACTCCCACGAGTTCGACGACACCTTGAACGACTTGCCGATACCGCCAGTGGCCAGCACGACCGCCGGTGTCTCGAACAGCACGAAGTCGCCGGTCTCGCGGTAGTAACCGAACGCGCCGGCGACCTTGCCGTCGTCCAAGATCAGATCGGTGATCGAACACTCGTGGAAGACCTTGATCCTGGCTTCGTAGTCGCCGAGTTCCTTCTTGTCCTCCTGCTGCAGCGAGACGATCTTCTGCTGCAGCGTGCGGATGATCTCGAGTCCGGTGCGGTCGCCGACGTGCGCGAGGCGCGGATAGGTGTGTCCGCCGAAGTTGCGCTGGCTGATCTTGCCATCCTTGGTGCGGTCGAACAGCGCACCGTAGGTCTCGAGCTCCCACACCCGGTCGGGCGCCTCCTGCGCGTGCAGTTCGGCCATGCGCCAGTTGTTGAGGAACTTGCCGCCGCGCATGGTGTCACCGAAGTGCACCTGCCAGGAGTCCTTGGTGTTGACGTTGCGCATGGCCGCGGCGCAGCCACCCTCGGCCATCACGGTGTGCGCCTTGCCGAATAGGGACTTGGTCACGACGGCGACGCGCAGACCGCGTTCGCGGGCTTCGATCACCGCGCGCAGTCCCGCCCCGCCAGCACCGATGACGACGACGTCATACTCGTGCCGCTCGAGTTCAGCCATGTAACAACCTCACTAGTATCTGAATGGGCTTGTCAGCCAATGAATCTCAGGTCGGAGATGGTGCCGCTGGCGACCAGCATGACGTAGAAGTCGGTCAGCATCAGGGTGCCGAGCGTGATCCAGGCGTACAGCTTGTGCCGGGTGTTGAGCTTGCTCACCTGGCCCCACATCCAATAGCGGACCGGGTGCTTCGAGAAGTGCTTGAGCCGACCACCCACGACGTGGCGGCACGAGTGGCAAGACAGCGTGTAGACCCAGAGCATGATGACGTTGATCCATAGGATCACGTTGCCGAGCCCGAAACCGAAGCCGCTCGGAGACTGCATGGCGACGATCGCGTCGTAGGTGTTGATCACCGAGATGATGCCCGCGATGTAGAAGAAGTAGCGGTGCGTGTTCTGGATGATCAGCGGTAGCCGAGTCTCGCCGGTGTACTTCGCGTGCGGCTCGGCGACCGCGCACGCCGTCGGCGACTGCCACACCGAGCGATAGTAGGCGCCGCGGTAGTAGTAGCAGGTCAACCGGAACAGCAGCAGGAACGGCAGCGACAGTGCCGCGTAGGGGATCAACGAGAGCGGACCCGTCGCGGGCAGGATCTGCGGCCAGAAGTCGCTGGCTTCGCCGCAATTGACTGAAAGGCACGGCGAGTAGAACGGCGTCAGGTAGTGGTAGTCGGCAACGTAGAAGTTGTTCCGCATGAACGCCCGGACCGTCGCGTAGATGACGAACGCCGCGAAGCCGAGATCCGTCCAGATCGGCGCCTTGAGCCAGTTGTCCGTACGCAGCGTTCGCTGCGAGATCTCTGCACGGGTGGGAGAGAAGACGCCGGTGCCTTCACGGTCGGCGGTCGGTGCGCTCACGGAATCTCCTCGATTTAGATCGCGGTCAGCCACGTTGGACGCTAGCGGAGGGCACCACCGCGCGCGAAATTAGTGTCTGCTAACCCGATCGAACGGTTACTGGTGTCTGATCGTGGTCGGAACGACCGTCACCGCGCGCCTCCGAGGCCTTCGTCGTCGACCCCTTCCCAGAAGTCGCGGTCGTACTCGGTGTCGGGGATGGCGATCTTCTCCGCGGCGTGATGGTGATGGCCTTCGCCGCGGGTGAGTTCGAGCTCCTCGGCATCAATCTCAAGGCGGTCAATGTCATTGAGGATTCGGTCTGCGTCGTTGACTATGCGACGCATCGCGGTGCTGTCGCCGTAACGTGAAGCGAGTGACGTTACGCAGCGTCGCAAGCCACCGATCAATTCGTGTAGCTGTGCGAGTTCAGTGGTGGTTGACATCGGGCTGACCTCCTTGGGCTGAAGGGTGTCACGCCTCACATTACGACAGCGGATGCTAGCGAGATCACCGAGATTAGCGTGACACAAGTCACGTCGGAGAGTGGAGGTTGACGACTTGTCAGAACAGATTCTTGCCGAGCGTGCGCAGGCACTGTTGGCGCTGCACGTGCCTGGAGACCCGGTGATCCTGCCGACGGTCTGGGACGCGTGGTCGGCGAAGCTCGCCGTCGACGCGGGGTTTGCCGCGCTGACCGTTGGCAGCCATCCCGTTGCGGATTCGGTCGGCAAACCAGACGGCGAGGGGATGTCGTTCGACGAGCTCACGCAACGCGTCGCCCAGATCACCGCTGCCGTCGACGTTCCGATCTCCGTCGACTGCGAATCCGGTTACGGCGAACCACCACAACGGCTCATCGATGGACTGCTGGCTGCGGGCGCCGTCGGGCTCAATGTCGAGGACACCGTGCACAAGGAGGGCAAGCGACTTCGCTCGGCCGAAGAGCATGCCGCCCTGGTTGGCGAGCTAAGGAAGGCCGCTGACGCGGCAGGCGTACACGTCGTGGTCAACGCAAGGACGGACCTGTTCATGCGCCAGGACGAAGACACACCCGACCGCGTCGAGCGTGCCATCGCTCGCATGAAGCTGTGCGCCGACGCTGGCGCGGACAGCCTCTACCCCGTCGGTAGGCATGATCCAGATACGATGCGGCGCTTGACATCTGAACTCCCACTGCCGGTCAACTCGATCGCGATACCGGAGCTCGACGATCCAGCGTCGTTCGGACCGCTTGGCGTCGGTCGAATCAGCTTCGGCCCTTTTTGGCAGCGCGCACTGTCCGCGCGCGCCACGGAGATCCTCGACCGCTGGAGGTAGCGAGGCTGCGCGCCACCGAACCCAAGGGCTTACGATCCGCGGGTGGGTCGCGATGACTTGCCGCCGGGGGACGAGCCGAGCTGGCACGATCGTGAGCCCATCGCGTTGATAGGCGGGGTGGCCGCGTTCGCGCTTCTGGCGCTGCTGGCGTTCGCGGTGATTCAGACGTCATCCGACGCGACGAACCCCGAGCCCTATCTAGGTCCCGTCGGGTCGAACGCCGCGACGACCACGACTCCGTCGACGATCAAGACCTTGACGGAGTCGAGCTACACCGTGCCAAGCGTGCAGACCAGTCAGGACACCGGGGCGCCGGTCACGACGTCGTCCGCTCCGCCTCCGCCGCCGGATGGCGGATCGTTCTATCCGGAGGTCACGACCCCAACGACGATCTTCAATCCGTACGCGACGACACCGTCACAAAACGCCGGCCACGTGTAGGTCGCCACCGTTCACCAGACGTCACCGGCTCGCCAGTCGCACGTGATGTCGGCGGAGAAGTCGAGTTCGGTGCCGACGGGCAGGTCGACCGGCAACAGGAACAGCGTTTCCTCCTCGCCAGGCGTCGGAGTCAGCCCCGTGGGAGCGAGCACGGAGGTGGTGCCGCGCCACGGTAGCCAGCCTCGGGATTCGTACAGGTGCCTGCCTTCGTCGGACGAGCTGAGCGCCCCGATTTGGTATGCGCCGCGAATTACCTGCTCCACCGCGTCCATGATCGCGGACGCCAGCCCCTCACCGCGCCAGTCTTCGCGCACCGAAACCGCCTCTACGTATCCGCATCGCAAGGCCGTGCCCGCGTGGATCAGCCTGCGTTGGACCACGGCGCCATGGGCGATGAGCGAACCGTGATGGCAGATGATGGCGTGCATCCCTCCGAGGGCGTGCTCCCAGTCGACATCGGTGAACACGCCGTCGCCGAACGCCTTGGTGACCATCCGACGTGCATCCTCACGGGTTTCCCCGTCGAGGTCTGCGGTGTGAACCAAGCGCGCGGTGTGGACTCCGCGCACGCGAGCGGCACTCGGTTCCTGCGTGTGCACCTCTTCGTTCTACCAGGGCAGGCTGACCGATGGGTGGCGCTGCCGCGACCAATACATCCGAATCCGCTGACCGGGGCGGACCTGCGCCAAGGAGTCGATGCCCTCGTCGCACACGACTCCGATCACGGGATACCCGCCGGTGACGGGGTGGTCGGGACCAAGGATCACGGGTAATCCGTTGGGCGGCACTTGGATCGCCCCCCGAACGCACCCCTCGCTTGGGAGCTGTCGACCCGGAGTGCGGTGTACCAGTGGCGTGCCGCCGAGGCGCATCCCGATCCGGTCGCTGCGGTCGGAGACGACCCAGTCGGTGCCGACCAGGGCGTCGGGATCGGTGAACCAGTCGTCCCTCGGGCCGGGTACGACCGGCACCAAGAGGGTGCCGTCGGCGATGGGAGCCACCGGCGCCTGTTCCAATTCGGGGAAGTCGGAGGAGTGCTCGCCCACCGGCAGCACGTCACCTTGCCGCAGGGGCGGGGGCCCTATCGATGACAACGCGTCATGGCTGCGCGAGTCCAATACGGCAGCGACGTCGATGCCGCCTCGGACGGCGAGATAGCTGCGCAAACCGAAGCGGGGCATCATCAGGGCGATCGACTGGCCATCGCGAATGTGCGCAATGCTGTTGATTCCGAATGGAATTCCATCGACGGACGGGACGGCGTCGGCACCCGTCACGGCAACGGTGACGTCGCCGCCGCGGACGCGGGCGCAGAAGCCGCCGAGCGTCACCTCGATCGTCGCCAGGTCATCGGGATTGGCGACCAGCCTGTTGGCCAACGCGTGCGATCCCCGGTCGGCCGCTCCCGACGCGGTGACGCCGATTTCGGCAAGGCCTGGACGACCCAAATCCTCGATCACCGCAAGCGGGCCCGTCCGCAGCACCTCCAGCCGCGGACTCACCGCTGCGCTCGATCGATCGCCCGGAATCCGACCCACATGCCCGGTACCAGGAGCGCCGGGTCCTGACGGCGTACGTCCCACAGCGCTGCGTCGGTGTGCCCGATCAGCTGCCAACCTCCTGGCGTCTCGCGGGGGTAGACGCCACAGAATTCGCCGGCCAAGCCCACCGACCCCGCGGGCACCCTCGTCCGCGGCTCCGTCCGCCGCGGGACGTGCAACCGTGGATCGCCGTCGACGAGATAGGCGAAACCTGGTGCGAAGCCAGCGAATCCGACGCGGAACACCGACGCGGTGTGCGCGGCGATCACCTCCTCGCGGCTGAGCCCGGTGAGCTCGGCAACGTCGTCGAGGTCGTCACCGTCGTACACCACGTCCAACGTGACGTCGGGCCTGCGTCGTCTTCGCCTGGCGTCCGGAGCGGAAACCGGGTCGACCCGCAGCGTGCCGAGTCGCTTCCTGACGAGATCCTGATGACGTGGCGCGGCAAGGCTGACCAATACCGTCCGTGAAGCGGGAACGACGTCGACTACCCCTGGCAGACCGGCTTCCCGGATGACTGCGGACCACGCCAATACCTCCGTGGTGTTGGCGAATTCGAGCAGGAGTGCCCGGTCGCCGTAGTCCACGATGGTGCCCGATGACCCAGACGGCATGGCATCAGGCTACGGGCTGATACGTCGGTTCGTGACGCTTGATGTAGGCGATCACGCGGTAGGTGATCGGCAGCATGACGACCTCGACGGCCGTCTTGTAGAGCCAGCCCTGTGCCGTGTAGACGGCGAGGTCGCGAAACGTGGTGATGCCGATGGCACTGGCGGCGATGGTGCAGAACACCAGAGTGTCGCCGAGCTGGCCGGCGAAGGTCGAACCGACGAGCCGGGCCCACAGGTGCTTTTCCTTCGTGCGTTCCTTGATCGCGACGACGACCCACGCGTTGATCGTCTGGCCGACGATGAAGCCGGCGAGACCAGCGATGATGAGTTGGGTGTAGGCGTGCACGACGTTCTCGAAGTGCTCCTGATTGGTGTAGAAGTCTGCCGCAGGTAGATAGATCGTCGCCCAGAAGGCAAGGGCAGCAAGGATGTTCATCGCGAAACCGAGGATGATCGCCTTCCTTGCCGCCTTGAATCCGTATACCTCGCTCAGCACGTCGCCGATGACGTAGGTCAGGGGGAACACGATGAAGCCGCCGTCTGTGATGATCAGGCCGGAAAGGAACGAGACGCCCTTGGTGGCGGTCACGTTGGAGATGATCACCAGCGCCGTGAAGACGGCGACGAGGATCGGATAGTAGGCGGATCCGACCTGCGCGAAGCGGGTAGGTGTCTGGGTGTCGTCGTTTGTCACGTCGTCATCCAAGCACTGCCGCCACAGGCACACCGCGACGATGTCGAATGACTTCTGCTGCGGTGTGAGTGGGTTGGTGGCCGTCAAGCTGTTGTCCTCGAACATGTTCCTGGCAATGCCGAAGTCGGCCAAGAAGATTCGCTCAGACGCCGTCTCCGCGTCGGACAGCAGGGTGTTTAGCGGATCCTATCCGCCGTTACTTGAGCACCTTCGCGAGAAGTGTGGGCAACTGGTCTGCGACGACCGGGTAGGACAGCACCGAGGCGAACGCGATCGCACCGGAGAGGTCCTTGCCGGTGAAGACGTTCGCCTTGGCCTTGGTCGCCTTCAGCGCCGCCACGGTGGGGTCGGCGAGGAGTGCGGCCTGTTGTTCGTCGCTCTCCGTCGTCCAGATCAGCGCATCGGCGGCGTCGAGTACCGACGCCAGCTTGTCGCGCGGAACCAGCGCACGGTCGCCCTTTACGTAGTCGTTGACGCCGTCGGGAACGACGAGGCCCATCTTGGTCAGGTAGTCGGTGCGCCAGCCCGACGGAGTGACCTCTGCCTTGTCGCCGAAGAACGCGCCGTCGACGACGTAGACCTTCTTGCCGCTGAACGACGAGTGGTCCTTGGCTGCGGCGGCGAACTTGTCGCCGATGGCGGAGACCAACCCCTTCATCTCGTCGAACTTGAAGACTGCCTGACCGATGGCGCTGGCCTGTGCCATCCACGGCTCGAAGAACGCGTCCTGTCCACTTTGGGCGATGGTCGGCGCGATGGCGGACAACCTGGCGTAGGTGTCCTTGTCCAGACCGGCGTTGATGGCGACGATCAGGTCTGGCTTGAGCGCGGCGATCTGGTCGACCTGGATGCCGTTGGCGAGGCTCAGCACGGCAGGCGTAGCGCCGCCCAGCTTGTCCTGAGCCCACGGCCAGACGCCGAATGGCTCGTTTCCGAACCAGTCGGTCACGGCGACGGGGACGACGCCGAGAGCCAGCAGGTCGTCTTGCTCGGTCAACCCAGCGCTGACCACCCGCTTCGGCGGACCGGGAATCTTGGTCTCGCCGAACGCGTGCTTGACCGTGACGGAGCCGTCGGAGGCCACCGTTCCGGGCTTCGAGGTCGTGCACCCCGCCGCCGTCACGGCCACTCCCGCGGTCAGTGCGAGAAAGCTGCGGCGGGACCAGGTTGAGCGCACACGGCAGAGCGTAGTGGCTAACCGATCGAGCGCGCCGCCTCGACATGCTCGCGGGCTTGCCGCCAAGAGTCGAGGACCTGCTCACGGGCCGCCACCGCCGTGGAGCGCACCTCCTGCCGCTCATCGCCGAGGGCTTCCCGTACGTCACCGCCGCGAACCGCCACTCCTGCGACCGTGAACGCCCCCGTTACTGCCGTCGCTGCGACTGTGCCCTGTGCGCGCACGACGGACTCGGCGACGTCGGCAGCGCCGACGACGACGGCCTTCGGGAGCGTGGCCCTCCCATCGACGTACTGGCCGACCGCTGTGCGGAGGCGGCTGCCCGCTGTGTTGACGACCTCGCGGACTGCCGTGCCCGTGTTCGCGAACGCGGTCGGAAGTGTTGCGCCACCACGGATCTCGTCGACGACGGTGGCGGGCGAGTGAACGACCGCGGCGGAGACGTCGGTGGCCACTTCCAGCAGCTGCTCGGTCAGGCTCTGGCTCGCGACGATCTGTCGCTCTAGCACGTGCCGGATGGCGAGCGCGCGAATTGCGCCGTCCTCGTCGTGGTCGTCGTGGTCGTCGTGCTCGTCGTCCACGATCTGAATGACGTCGGCGTCCTCCTCGACAATCTCCTCGTGGTCGGCTTGCACGTCTTGCTCGTCCTGGGTTTCTGTCTCTGACATTGCGCCAGTCCACATGGCTCGTTCGAATCATTGGGGGTGATCGGGTTAGGTCCGGATGAATCCCTTGTTGCGCATCAGGAAGTCGGCGAGGAAGCCGTCGTGCGGGAGGTGTGCAGCAGAGCTGTAGGTGCGGTGTGCGCCCACGTACACGTTGGTGATGGTGGGGTCCGCGACAAGCGCGTCGACCAGGTCCTCATCCTCGGTGATCACCGTGATCACCAGGGAATTTCGCAGCGGTCCCATCGAGTCGCGCGACCACGGCGTCACCCACACGCACGGGAAGGGCAGTTCGGTGTTGATGGTGTCGACGTCGAGCGCGGTCAGCAGATGAACGGCAGGACGCAGCGCCGCATACCCATCCCCAAGATCGGCGACGACGTCGGCGGCGCCCAGTATGGGCTGAGTGCCTGCCGCCTTGGCACCGAGATGAGCGGCGATGGCTCTTGCAGTCTCGACGGGCATCGTGGGCAGGGTGGCACGCTCGTCGGTGTTCGGCAGCGGGACCATGGCCGAAAGCCGCTCGGCGATCGCAACGGCCAACGGCGCGGCGTCACCCTCGTAGAGCACGGCCGTGGTGTTGACGCACGCCATCCCGCCGAGGTTGGCGACCGAATCGACGATCACGTCGAGGTGCTCGCGCCAATCGCACTCGGACGTGATCGCGATCTTCGTTCGCCCGGGCCCGTTCACCAGAACGGTCGGGTCCGCGGAGTACCTGTCCGCGACGGCCTCACCGCCGTAGACGAGAGCGAGGTCGGCGGCGGCGACGAGATCGTCGGCTCCGGCGTGGTCGGTGGGTAAAAAGAGCGCATCGACGTCGCGAAAGCCGCTCTGGCGCAGCGCATGAACGAGCCGGTGCGCAGTGAACGGTTCTCGGCGCGACGGCCGGACTGCCACTCGGTAACCCAACGCGAGCGCCTGCGGCCACGACCCGTGCACGCCAGGACCGTTCCCAGGAGCGTGGACCGCGAGCACGTCACCTCTTCGAGCCCATAGCGCGCCACCGCCGGGCGGTGACTCCCGCCAGTCGAGCGTCGCACCCGTCGGCAGGGCGGGCCAGACCGCCTCGAAAGCCGAGGCCACCGAATCGGCGACGACGTGAGCGCCCGCCCTGGCAACGGCGAGCGGCAGCCCCGACACCCGGCAGGTCAGGGTGACGTAGTCCTCGAAGCTCAGGCCCGCGAGCGTGGACGAGCGAAATGCCTCGGCGGTCAGCACGAGCGCGGCTGCCCGTTCTTGGAGCGGAAGCGGAGTGGCCTTGCGTTGCGTGCCGATGGATCGGGTGACGAAGAGCCGAGGCACGATGCTGAGTTCCGCGACGGGCTGGCCAGCCGTGTCGCTGACGAGTTCCCTTTTGTGCGTGCGGTATTCGCCTTCGGGGCCCAACGCGTCGAGCGCGACCAGATCACCCACCATGGGTCAGTACACGCCTTCGATCACTGGTTCGCCGCCGAACACTGCGACGGGCGCGACCTCGCTGATCGAATCGCCTGCCGCCCCCTCCGGGCCCCGCACCCGGACGGCGGTGTCGCGTTCCAAGTTGTTCGGAATGAACATCCCCTTGCTCACGTGATTCATCACCACCTGGCCGCGCTCGCCGTATGGCACCCGTTCACCGGTCTCGGGATCGATCACCCAGAACACGACGTAGGGCGAGCGTGGGTCGAAGACGAACTCGTCGTCTGCGACGCGGGTGGCGCACTGCGACAGGATCATCGTGCTGCCGAAGACGACGGAGATCGATGCCGCAGGAAAGATGCCGCGGAGCAGTTCGAGTGTGTCCACGTCGACGTGGGCGCCGCTGAGCAGGATGTAGCGGATCTTCTTGTTCACCAGGTCGATCAGATCGTCGTCGCGGGCGATCGCCTCTAGTAGGGGTGGGGTGGCGTGCAGGTTGGCGACCGTTTGCGTCTCGAGGATGAAGCGGGCCTGGTCGACGACGTGGTCGACGTAGGCGGCGACCTCTGCGGTGGCGGCGCGTGCCGCGATCTTCTTCACCCAGCGGGGATCCAGGTCGATCGGGTGAAACGTCGATCCGAGCCGGTGGCTCACCTCTAGGTCGAAATACCCAACGCCGTGCGGTCCACTCGGCATCACGCAGAGCAGCCCAGCCCCAGCCACGAAGCCTCCCGCCGTGAAGTCCTCGACCTGCCAGCGCGTCACCTGCTCTAGCCAGTCCGGAAGTTGCGCGGTGCGCTTGGGAGCACCCGTCGTGCCGCCCGACTCGAAGATGCGGGGCAGCGGCGCGGGTGAGCCGTAACCCCGGGGGACGAGGTCTTCGACTGGCACGCTTCGCAATTCGTCGACGAGGTTGGGAAACCGACCGAGGTCGGCATACGTGCGGACGTCGGTCAGCGGGTCGAAGTCGAGGCTTCGTGCGGCGTCGAGCCAGAATGGCGACCCGGTGTCGGCGCCGAAGTGCCACGCCATCGCCGCACGTAGGTAGGCGTCGGCGTCGTCGGGTGGTCTGTCGCGAGGGACGTCGAGGATGGTGAAGTCCACGCGGTCAATCCTGAGGCAGCTCGTGCCGCCGCAAGCGAACGAACGGTGTACCGATGATGGCTAGTCGGTGTCCATCCAGTCAGGACTGTGCCAACCGCTTGTTGGCGATGCGCGTCAGCCACGCAGGCGAGAACCTCGCGGCCGTCGCCATGGTCTTGGCCTGCGTGCCGACGGGGAAGTGCACCTGGTGGGTCATCCGCCGCAGCCAGGACGGGTCGACGGCCTTGAGGATGTCGTCGGCGATGTCCTGTGCCGTCAGCCGGATGCCGAGTGACTCCGTCGTTCCCGTCTTGACGTCGTCGGTCATGGCGGTCTGCACGTAGAGCGGCCACATGGCGACGACGCGGATGCCGTACTGACCCCACTCGATGTCGAGTGCCTCGGTGATCGCACGCACGAAGAACTTGGTGGCGCTGTAGTTCGCCAGCTCGGCCTGACCGTAGATCGCCGATGCCGAAGCGAGATTCACCACGACAGACCCTGGCGTGGCTCGCAGATGGGGGAACGCGGCGTGCAGGCCATTGACGACGCCCTTGGTGTTGATGTCGATCTCCCTATGGTGCGCCGCGACCGCGATGTCCTCGAAGCGGCCCGCGAGCTGGATCCCAGCGTTGTTGATCATCACGTCGAGACGTCCGGCCGCGGCCGTCACGAATTCGTCTACGCGCAATGACGTTTCGTCCGGGTCGGTGACGTCGAGGTGGCCGGTGACGGCTCTTTCGCCGAGGTCGTCGATCTCGTCGGCCAACGACTTCAGGCCGACGTCGTCGATGTCGTAGCCGCCGACGACGTATCCGTTCTTCGCGAAGGTGAGCGCCGTCGCTCGGCCGATGCCTGCCGCCGCTCCCGTGATGAACACGGACTTCTTCTCGGTCATGAGGTCCATGATTGCATCGGCTAGGTTCGGGTCCTTCGATCAACAACACGCATGAATCCCGAGAAGCGCGTCAGGAGCGCGCGTATCTCGGATCGCCGATGCACCGGATCATGCTCAGCGGCGGATCGACAGATCTCTGGACGAATGACGATGGGGGGCAACAAGGCCGTTCGTTCGTTTCCCCACATCAGAATCGCAAGGGGGTGATGATCGTCGGACGGATGTCCTCGAATGGGAGGTGACATCGTGAAGGCGACGAGACGAAGTTTCTGGGTTTCTTGCCTCGTGGCCGCGCTGGCCATCAACGGGGCGCCCATCGCCGCCGCAGACGACTGCACGCCGCAGCAGTGGATCGATTTGTGTAACGATGGCCGGAGCGCCTACGTCCCGTGTGTGTGCAACTACATGGAGGACGCGACGTGGGTGATCGACGGGCCCGACATCGATCGGCCAAACCGGCCACCGAACCGCCCGGACAACAGCCTGCCCGGTGGCGGTAGCGGTCGTCCTGGTGGCGGCGGAGGCGGCGGTCCGATCATCGGCGGTGGCGGCGGCCGAGGTGGCGGCGGTCGTCGCTGAGTCCATCCTCACGACACGGCCAACGAGACGCCGAGGCCGATCATGGTCACGGCGATCAGCGCGTCGAGGATGCGCCACGTCGACGGGGTGGCGAACACGGCGGCCAGACGGCGCGCGCCCAGCCCCAGGCTGAAGAACCACACGGCGCTCGCGGTGACGGCGCCGACGCCAAACAGCCAGCGTCCATCGTGGTGCTCGTTGGCCAATGCGCCTATCAGTACGACGGTGTCGAGGTATACGTGCGGGTTGAGGAAGGTGAGCGCCGCGCACGTGACCAGTACCTCGGCCAACCGCGCTGGCGCGGCGTCCGATGGCGTCAGGGCCGCGGGTCGCCATGCGCGCTTGGCCGCCAGTAGTCCGTAGCCGACGAGGAACGTCGCACCACCGAACTTCGCCAGGGTCAACGCACCCGGATGCGCGCTGATCAGGGCTCCGACCCCGGTGATGCCGGCGACGATGAGCAACATGTCGGCGGCAGTGCACATCGCCACCACCGGTAGAACGTGCTCGCGGCGGATGCCTTGCCGCAGTACGAACGCGTTCTGCGCGCCGATGGCGGCTATCAGGGCGAAGGACGCGAGGAAGCCGACGATCAGTGGGGAGTTCACGTGCTCGACGCTATGGCCGAGACTGGCGACAGTACAGCTAATCATTCTGTATAAGCATTAGAATCGCTAATGTGAATCTCGACGGCCAGCAGCTCGCCGCGTTCGCCGCAGTAATAGAGCTGGGGAGCTTCGACACTGCCGCCGAGCACTTGCACGTCACGCAGTCGGCCGTCAGCCAACGCATCAAGGCCTTGGAGCAACGCGTCGGGCAGGTGCTGGTTTTGCGCGGAAAGCCTTGCAGGGCAACGACTGCCGGTGTGCCACTGCTGAGGCTCGCGGCGCAAACGGCGATCCTGGAGTCCGAGGCACTCGCCGAGATGGGCGGCGCGGGTGATGCCATGCAAACACGGATCGCATTGGCGGTCAACGCCGATTCTATGGCGACCTGGTTCACCGGGGTGTTCGCCGAGCTGGGCGGCGTTCTCTTCGACGTACGCATCGAGGACCAGGACCACTCGGCTCGGCTGCTTCGCGAAGGAGTGGTGATGGGTGCGGTGACCACCGAACGCAACCCGGTGGCCGGATGTCGCGTCCAATCGCTCGGCGTGATGCGATATCTCCCCGCGGCCAGCCCGGCCTATGTCGAACGCCACATGGCGGACGGCCTCACCCTGGCGTCTGCGTCGGCTGCACCCTCGGTGGCATGGAACCGGGATGACGCACTGCAGGACATGTTGCTGCGCAAGCTGTTCCGTCGTCAGGTGGCGCACCCCAAGCACTACGTCCCAACCGCCGAGGGTTTTGCGGCTGCCGTTCGCGGCGGTCTCGGATGGGGGATGTTTCCGCAAAAGCTCGCTCTGGCGGACGGTGCCCAAGTGCTCATCTGCGACGAACACTTGGACGTGCCGTTGTACTGGCAGTGCTGGAAGCTCGACAGCCCGATGGTGAAGGCCGTCACCGATGCCGTACGAGCGGCCGCGGCGCGGTGGGGACTCTAACTAAGCGCAGTCGTCACAGATGAGACGGTCGCCGACCTGCCTGGCCAACCGATGCCGGTGTTGCACCAGAAAGCAGCTAGAGCAGGTGAATTCGTCAGGCTGCCTGGGCAGGACCCGCACGGTCAACTCCTCGCCGGAGAGGTCGGCTCCTGGCAGTTCGAAGTCGCCGTAGTCGTCATCGACGTCGATGACCGCCGTATCGGCATCGTTGCGACGGCCGGCTAGTGCTTCGAGTGACTCGACAGCGTCGTCGTCGGGGTCTGTCTTACGCGGTGCGTCGTAATCGGTAGCCATGTGGTTTCCTCTTGATGTTGGAGCAGTGGCGACACCGACAACGTGTCGTGTGCACGCGATGTTCCCGAGTCGACCACGCCCTAAACGTCAGGTCTTCGCGGTGGCTAGCCGACCGACTTCGCAGGGTCGAAGTAGTGACCCATCTCCAGGTCCTCGATCAGACCGGGGCCGACCGGATGCCAATCGAGCAGCTTTTGAGTGACGGCGCTGGACGCGGGGGTGTCGACGGCGAGAAAGCCTCCCAGCCAACCGAAGTGGTCGAACGCGGCGTCGGGTGTAACGGACGTCACCGGTAGGCCCAGACCTCTTCCGATGGTCTCGGCGATCTCACGGACCGGCACGCCCTCGTCGCCGACTGCGTGCACGACGGACCCCGCGGGAGCGTCCTCCAGCGCTAGCCGAAACAGCTTGGCGGCGTCACTGCGATGCACGGCTGGCCACCGGTTGGCGCCGTCGCCGACGTAACCCGAAACACCCTTGTCGCGAGCGATGGCGACCTGAGTGGCGACGAATCCGTTGTCGCCGTCACCGTGCGTGGTGGGTGGCAGTCGCAGCACGGTCGAGCGGACGCCGCGCGACGCGAGCGAGAGCACCAGTGCCGCGTTCGCCTGACGACCGAGTGGACCACTGGCCACCACGTCGGGATCGACGTCGCGCCCATCCTCTTCTGTGGCCACTCTGCCAAGGGCGACGCCCACTACGCCGGAGGCGATGACGAACGGGCGGTCCGATCCGGCCAACGCGGCACCGAACGTCTCGATGGCGAGTCTGTCAGCGGCGACTGCGCCATCGACGTCCCCGGAGAACATCGCCTCGTGCTTGAAGGCCAGGTGGATGACGCCGTCTGACGCAGCAGCAGCGGCGCGGAGACCGTCGAGGTCGTCGAGTGACCCGCGTTTTACTTCGGCGCCTGCGGCCGCGAGTGCCGTCGCCGAGGCATCGGAGCGGGCGAGGCCTACGACGTGATGGCCCGCGCCGATGAGTTCGGGAACGACGGCGGAGCCGATCCAACCGGAAGCGCCGGTGACGAGAACGCGCATGAGAACCTCCACAAGCGATGTCAGTTGCTGTCATCACTGACCATACGCCCCATGTCAGTTACTGTCATCAACTAGTATCCGGGCATGGGCCGATGGGAGCCAGACGCGGTCGGCCGCCTGCAGCAGGCGGCCCTGGAGTTGTACGCGGAGCGTGGGTTCGAGCCGACCGCGGTCGCCGACATCGCCCAACGTGCGGGCCTCACCGAACGGACTTTCTTCCGCTACTTCGCCGACAAGCGCGAGGTGCTGTTCCTGGGTTCTGCCGCACTCGTCGAGATGTTCGAGGAGGCCATCGCCAAGGCGCCCGAAGCGCTGTCTGCCATGGACGCGGTCGGCGAGGCGCTGCAGGCCGTCGCGGCCTTCTTCGAAGACCGCAGAGACCATTCGCGCCAACGCCAGGCCGTGATCGCGGCAAATCCCAGCCTTCAGGAGAGGGAGCTCATCAAGCTTGCGTCGCTGTCGGCGGCGATCGCCGCGGCGCTGCGCTCCCGCGGCGTCAACGACCCTGGTGCGATGTTGACCGCCGAGGCGGGCGTCGCAGTGTTCAAGGTCGCGTTCGAACGATGGGTAGAGCAGGCCAACGACAAGAGCCTGTCGGAACTCTTTGCTGACACGCTAGAGGAGTTGAGGGCCGCGACGGGCCGATGAACTCGCTCTAGTGGGTTTGGGTGTGCTTGTGCCTGCGGTGGAGCAGACGTCCAAGCCAGCGCACGTCGATCAACATGAGATTCGTTCCTGTCGCTAAGCGGACTTGATGAGTTTGGGTAGCAGCTGACGTCGCTCGCCGGCGACATCCGAGAAGTGGTGCAGCGCAACGGCTACCGAACTCGAGGTCGGTACCACGCCCTCGAGGCCGCAGAGGCGAAGCGCCCGGGAAACCGATTGGCTTGCGACGACGGACCATTCCTCGCCCTCGGCACTGCAGGCTTCGTCGACTGCGTCGAACAACGCGATGCCGTGACCGCAAAATGCAGTCACGCCCGAGAGATCGAGAACGAACGGCTTCTCGGGAATGATGCATGCCCTGGCGTGCTTGGTGATGGCGTCGATGTTGACGTCGTCGACGACTCCGGTGACCACCAACACGGACGCGAGTTGCCTGCAAAGCTTGCGAACCTGGGCGCCATCGCAATCCACTGTTGGATTGCCGTAGCGGAACCCGGATTTCAACGTTGAGCCGGTGTCTTTGACGGTCATGGGTGGCCTCCTTTCGATCAACCTGTCAGCAAAACTATGCGGGCAAAATAAGGTACCGGGGAGTAGCGCCTAAATCATCGCTAAGAACTGTGCAGCGCAGAGCGGGCGGTTTCGTTGGGTTTTGGTGAGGATCGGTTTAACACCGCAAAGTCGTTCTTACCGCAGACTCGTTGCAATACCGCAGAGTCGAGAGATCCGTGGCGGACTAGCGTCGCCACTGACTTCCCGAATATCCTTCCCACGGGCTGTAATCCGCGATCAGCTCTTCTTGCGGAGGTCGCAGTTTCTCTGGCACGTGCTGAAGGTTGATCCTGATGCGGTACCAAATCGAACTGGGCCCACGCATGCCGTCGACGAGAACGTCCACCGGCTGCAGCCGTTCGGTCGCCGTCGGATACTTGGCCTTCCAGAGGTCGAGCGCGGCCATCGCCTCGTCCTTGGTCTTGGTGCGGGCGATCTCGATCAGCGGCATCGTGGAAATCCGACCGCCAGTTCCCTTCGACGCGCCCTTGGGCGCCTTCTCCGCAGGGCCGAGCTCCTGCGCTCGTTCCAGCAGGCCTTCCAGGGAGCCCGCTGCGTCGTCCATGCCCTCCCACGGATCGCCGATGGCGGCGTAGCGTTCGGGAACCGTTGCCACCGTGAAGGATTCGGGATGGCAGTCCGGTACTTCAGCCCAGTGCAACGGTGTTGACACTCGGGCGTCGGGACGTGAGCGCACCGAGTACGCCGACGCGACGGTGCGGTCCTTGGCGTTCTGGTTGAAGTCGACGAACACGCGCTCGCCGCGCTCTTCCTTCCACCACTTGCTGGTAGCAAGGTCGGGAATGCGGAGTTCCACCTCACGGGCAATGGTCTCGGCAGCCAGCCGTACCTGCTTGTAGGGCCAGTCAGGGCGGATACGGGCGTAGACGTGGAATCCCTTTGAACCGGACGTTTTGGGCCAGGGGGTCAGGCCGTATTCCTCCAACACCTCTCTGGTCACGAGAGCGACGTCGACGATTCGTTGCCATTCGACGCCCGGCATCGGGTCGAGGTCCACGCGGAGCTCGTCTGGGTGGTCGAGGTCGTAGGCGCGTACCGGATGAGGGTTGAGGTCGATGCACCCGAGGTTGACCGCCCACACCAACCCGGCGGCCTCGTCGATGACGGCTTCCTTCGCCGACGTGCCCGACGCGTACTTCAGCTCGGCGACGTCGATCCACTCGGGCCGCTTCTCCGGCGCCCGCTTCTGGAACACGGCCTCCTCGGAGAGACCCTTCACGAATCGCTTGAGGATCATCGGCCGCCCTGCGACGCCGCGAAGGGCACCGCCGGCGACGGAGAGGTAGTACTCGATCAAGTCTCGTTTGGTGACCTCGGGACTGCCCTCGTAGCTGGGGAAGACCACCTTGTCGGGATTGCTGACGGCAACAGTCCGCCCCTCCACATCCAGCGACAGCGAAGACGCCATGCAGCCAATGCTAGTTGCGCATTCTGACAGGCGGGGCGGCCGAATCGTGGGTGGCTACCCGGCCCAGGTGCGAAGGCAGTCACATAGTCTGGCCTCATGTCGAAGCTCACCGACCTGCCGTTGCAGGCAGTCGCAACGATCCAACAATCCGTCGAAAAGTACTGGGAGCGCGGATCGGCGGAGTTGCACTACCTGTCGAAGATGATCGAGGCGGGCGCCCTGAGGCTAGAGGCGCCGCACAACATGATGGCGATGGCTGCCGACATTCGGCGGTGGGGCGAGTTCGGCATGATTCCCGCCCTCAACGCACGCCGCAATCCCAAGGGCATCGCCATCGTCGACGACGACGGAGAGTTGACGTTCAAGGAGCTCGACGACGCCGCGAACGCGGTCGCGAATGGCTTGATGGCGCTCGGCGTCAAGGGTGGCGACGGCGTCGCGATGTTGATTCGCAACCACCGGTGGTTCCTCATCGCGATGTACGGGGCTGCAAAGGTCGGCGTCAAGCTGATCCTGCTCAACAGCGAGTTCTCCGGTCCACAGATCAAGGAGGTGTCCGAGCGCGAGGGGGCGTCGCTGATCATTCACGACGACGAGTACACGTCGGCCGTGTCGGCGGCGGATCCACCGCTTGGCAAGTTGCGCGCATTGCCGACGAACCCGGACAACGACGAGCCGTCGGAGAGCACGGACGAGACCCTCGCCGACCTGATCGCTCGCAGTAGGTCGACGCCTCCACCGAAGGCGTCGAGGCATTCGAAGATCATCATCCTGACGAGCGGCACCACGGGTACTCCCAAGGGCGCCAATCGCAGTACCCCGCCCTCGCTGGCTCCGATCGGCGGGATCCTGTCCCACGTGCCGTTCCGGTCGGGTGAGGTGACGTCACTGCCCGCGCCGATGTTCCACGCGCTCGGCTTCCTGCACGCGACCATCGCGATGATGCTGGGCAGCACGCTGGTGTTGCGTCGCCGGTTCAAGCCTGCCACCGTGCTTGCCGACATCGAGAAGAACAAGGTGACGGCGATCGTCGTCGTGCCGGTGATGCTGTCGCGCATCCTGGACGCACTCGACGCCATGGAGCGCAAGCCGAACCTGTCGAGCCTGAGGATCTGCTTCGTATCCGGCTCGCAATTGGGGGCCGAGCTCGCCACGAGGGCCATGAAGGATCTCGGGCCGGTCGTCTACAACCTGTACGGGTCTACGGAGATCGCTTTCGCGTCGATCGCCAGACCGCAGGACCTGTCGATCAACCCCGCGACCGTCGGACCCGTCATCAAGGGCGTCAAGGTCAAGCTCTACGACGACAATGGGAAGGAGGTGCCACCAGGTGAGGTGGGGCGGATCTTCGTCGGCAACACCTTCCCGTTCGAGGGCTATACCGGTGGCGGAGGCAAGGCCATCATCGACGGTCTGATGTCGTCGGGCGACGTCGGCTACTTCGACGAACATGGCCTGCTCTACGTCAGCGGGCGCGACGACGAGATGATCGTCAGCGGCGGCGAAAACGTCTTCCCCGCCGAGATCGAAGATTTGATCAGTGGCCATCCCGAGGTCGTCGAGGCCACCGCGCTCGGCGTCGAGGACGAAGAGTGGGGCCACCGGCTGCGGGCGTTCGTCGTGAAGACCGATGGCGCATCCATCGATGAGGAGGGGATCAAGAAGTACGTGAAGGACAACCTCGCGCGCTACAAGGTGCCCCGCGAGGTCGTCTTCCTCGATGAGTTACCCCGCAACCCCACCGGCAAGATCCTCAAGCGGGAGCTACGCGACATGTAGCGCTGACCTGGAGAGTGCCAAAGGGGCCCACGGCTTGCGCCATGGGCCCCTTCGGTTTCTACGCCTATTTCTACGCGGTAGGCGTGGCGCCGAGCACTCGCTGGAGGTCGGGCTTCATCTGCTGAAGCTGCTGACCCCAGTAGCCCCAGTCGTGGGTACCGCTGTCCGGGAAGTTGAACACCCCGTTGCGGCCGCCCGCGGCGATGTAGTTGTCCTGGAACGTCCGGTTGGTACGGATGGTCAGGCCCTCTAGGAACTTGGCAGGCACGTTGTTGCCACCGAGCTCGTTGGGCGTGCCGTTACCGCAGTAGATCCAGATGCGGGTTCCGTTGGCGACGATCTTGGGGATCTGCACCATCGGGTCGTTGCGCTTCCACGCACTGTTCGGGTCTTCGGTCGGGCCCCACATGTCGTTGGCCTTGTAGCCACCGGCGTCGCCCATCGACATGTTGATCAGGAACGGCCACGAGCCCTCGGACGGGTTCAGGAAGCCCGACAGCGATGCGGCGTAGGGAAACTGATCCGGGTGGTAGACCGACAGGATCAAGGACGCCGAGCCTGCCATCGACAGACCGACCGCGGCGCTGCCCGTCGGCTTGACCTGCTTCTCGGACGAGAGGTAGGCGGGCAGTTCCTGCGTCAGGAACGTCTCCCACTTGTAGGTGGTGCAGCCCGCCTTACCGCAGGCCGGGGAGTACCAGTCGCTATAGAAGCTGGACTGGCCGCCGACCGGCATGACGATGGACAGGCCAGAGTTCAGGTACCACTCGAACGCCTGGGTGTTGATGTCCCAGCCGTTGAAGTCGTCCTGCGCCCGCAGACCGTCGAGCAAGTAGACGGCAGGGGAGCCAGCGCCGCCGCTCTGGAACTGAATCTTGATGTCACGTCCCATCGCAGCGGACGGAACCATCAGGTATTCAACCGGTAGACCCGGTCGTGAGAACGCGCCGGCAGTGGCAGAGCCACCCGTGATCCCGACGAGCGCGGGCAGCAAGAGCGCCATCGCGAGGGTGGTCAGAAAACGTCGCACAGTCATCTCCCATCGAGTTACAGGCTCACGAGTCCTCGGGCGAACCCAAAGACAGTTCGGAGCCATTGCGCCGATGGATGGTGTGCAATTACCCTTCGGCGCCGCCCCGCAAACGGCGTGCGTCGTTGCACGCAGCGGACCTCATACTGCCGAAAATGGTGGCACAATTCCCTGTGAACATCGAATTTGGCATGATAAGCCCAGTTCAGAGGGCCAGCAACACTAGTACTGGATGGCCTCGATCAACGGCGACGGCTCGTCCATCAGGCCCCAGAACCGGTCGCGGATCGCCACTGTAACCGGTCCCGGCTCGCCATTGCCGACCGCCACGCCGTCCAGCGAGTTGATCGGGGTGACGCCGCCCGCGGTGGTCACGGCCATCAGCTCGTCGGCTTCGTATAGCTCGTAGCTGGTCACGTCGCGCAGCGTCGCCTCGATGCCCATCGCGTCGGCGAGCTCGAAGACCGTCTTGCGGGTGATGCCGGGCAGTGCGTTGCGCGACGGCGACGCAATCTTGCCGTCCTTGACGATGCAGACGTTGAACCCCGGCCCCTCGGCGACGCAGTTGTCGGAGTCCATCAGGATCGCCGTCCGCGCGCCGCGGTCCTTGGCCTCGAAGCTCGCCGCCGTCAGATCGCCCCATTGGTAGTTCTTGATGGTCGGGTCGACGGTGTTGCGTCCCGCGCGGCGGACGTGGCGGGGCACGATCGCAGTGGTACCGAAGATCTGCTCCTGTGGGGGGAATGCCCACAGGTAGGGGATTGCATAGATGTACACCTGGTGGGTGAGCTTGCTCAAGTCCTTCTCGCCCTTGCGCTTTCCGTAGCCGCGCGTGACGGTGAGGTTGACGAACGACTCGCGCAGTTGCGACATCGACACGCACTTCTTCGTAATCTCGGCGAGCTCCTCCTTGGTCATGCCTGCGTCCAACCGCAGCTTGCGGGCTCCGTCGAGGAGTCGGTCGAGGTGGTCGCCGAGCCGAAAGATGTTGCCGTGCCACACGTGTGCGACGGTGTAGGTCAGGTCGGAGTGGCCAAATCCGGTATCGAAGATGGAGATCTTCGCCTCCTCGGCGGGCATGTACTCGCCCTCGATCCAGGCCACTCCGCCCGCGAACGGGCTTGACGTGTCGAGCTCGTAGTCCGAGTACTGGATCACCGAGCCGGCCGGGGTGTCCTCGCGGATCGCGCCTGGCTCGACGGCCACCAGGTTGGAGGTGAGGCTAGTGGTGACGGTCATGATGCTTGTTCCTTTGGTAGACAACGAGATTCAGGATAGGTGGGTTTTGGCGTAATCCGGTCCGGCCTCGCCGGTGGCCAACCGCTTGCGCAGCCCGGTGAAGGCCCAGATGGTGACGAGCACGAGGAGGCCGAGGAAGACGTAGCCGTTGCCTGCGAACTGCGGCAGGAAGATCAGGGCCGCGCACACCAGGAAGAAGGCGATCAGTGCGACGATGGCGACCGGAACACGAGCCTTGCCGAGGTCGAACGTTCCTGGCTCGGCCGTCGGGATGGTTCGGCGGCGGGTGGCGATCAACACTGCGACCGTCTGCAGGAAGTACATCGCGCAGACCGCCAGCGACGACAGTCCGAGGATGAGGAAGAACGCCTTCTCGCTAACCAATGCCGAGAGCAGCAGGATCGTCGAAAGGCCGAACATCCCGAACACGGCGTAGGTGGGCGTGCGGTTGGTGGCCGACACGTGCCGCCAGACGTGGGAGAACGGCAGCATGTTGTCGCGTGCCATCGAGTAGGTCAGCCGGGTTGCGACCAGGATGTTGGCCAGGATGCATGCGAGGACGTTGGTCAGTGCGACGGCGACGACGATCTTGCTGACCAGCGGGCCGGCCTGCTGGGTGATGATCTCCTCGATGGGGGCTGCCGAAGCTGCCTGGACTGCGTCTTGGTCCTTGATCGCCAGCACGTAGACGACGTACATCAAGAACTCGATGACGATCGATGCGGTGAGCGCGTAGAACATCGTCCGCGGAATGACCTTCCGGGCATTGATGGTCTCCTCGGCGATGTCCGCACTCGCTTCCACGCCGATGAGGCCGAAGAACGGGCCGAGTGACGCCGCTAGCCACGCCAACACGTAGGGGGTGCTTTCATCGGAGGTACCGCCGGTGAACAGCACCGAGATCGGCTGGTGATTCTCGGGTGAGGAGAAGGCGATGATTGCGACGAGAATCGTTGCACCGACGGTGATTACGAACTCGAGGCTAACGCCGATGTTGTTCACCATCGTCGCGAACCGCACACCGTACAGGTTGATCATCATGCAGACGGCCATCACGCCGATGGCCACCAGGATCTGCGCGGTCTGGCTCATGTTCCAACCGAACAAGCTGCCGAGGTAGCCGGACAGGATGAAGCCGACGCCGGTCATGCCGCAGATCCATCCTGCGAGCGCCAGGATGCCGGTGAACAGCGCCATGGTCGAGCCGACGAGGCGACTGGTCCACTGATACGAATAGCCGGCGAGTGGGATCTTGGCGGTCAGGTCCGCGGCGATGAACGTCCACACGATGAATACCGCGGCGGCAAGCAACAGTGTCCACACGAATGGCCCGCCTGCGGTGAAGTAGCCCGCGCCGAAGCCGGTGAACACTGCCGTGGTGGCGCTGATGGTGGCGAAGCCGATCGCGAACGAGGCGAGTCTGCCGACGGAGCGGTCAAGCTTCTGCGTATAGCCAAACTCTGACAGCTTGGCGTCTTCGTCCGCGTTGGAGTTTTTGTTGACGGTCGGTAGTGGAGATGAAGTGTCGGTCATCGAGAGCTCCAGATCAGGTACGAAAGGGCTACGACCTCGTAGTCGGATGATCCGAGACAACCCCACGGCAGGGGTGCGGCGGAAGTTCCGGTTTCTGATCTACTGATAACCGTAAGTTATCAATGGCAGGATTTATTAGAACCGGCACTCATCAGAAATACGTTGCGGGTCTCTCCGTCGCCCGACCTTCCTCGAACACCCACTCGTTGCGAACCTGACGGATCAACGCCGCCGCATCGTCGCTCACGTGCGCGGGATCCCAGGCCAACGCCGTGTAGTTGCGTCGTCGATCGACGATCGGCACGTACGCGATGCCCTGCCGGTTGTAGAGCCGGGCGCTGGCCTCGCTGGTGAAGCTGATGCCAAGACCGCGCGCGATCGTCGTCGTCTCCTCCTCGTAGGTGGCTGCGACGGCCGCGATGGTCGGAGGCTTGCTGTCGCGCGCATCCATCGCCATCCAGTAGTCGCGCCATCGACCCGCGCTGGCGGGCGCCACCACGATGGGATCATCGAGCAGTTCGGCGATCGATACCTCGCTGCGCTGGGCTAGGCGGTGGTCGCGCGGTAAACAGGCGACCCAGTCCTCCGCGTCGAGGAGCAGCATTCGGTGTTCCGGCAGATCCACGGGCGGCCTGATCAGTGCGACCTCGGTCGTTCTGTCGGCGAGCCCGGCCGTTGGGTCGGAGAAGTCGAATTCCTTTGTTTCCAAGCTGATTTCGGGATAGCTCGCCTCGAAGTGCCGAACCAGTCGGAAGAGGACGTCGGCGCCCGTGCCGATGAGGTACCCCAGCCTGATGCGACGGTTGCGCCTTGACATCGCGACCAGATCCTCGACGGCGGAGTCGACGCCGCCGAGCGCGTCGCGCACCGTCGGCAGCCACGCCGCAGCGACCTCGGTCAAAGCGACCTCGCGGGTGCTGCGGGTGAACAGTGCCACGCCGATCTGATGCTCGAGCTGTTTGATCGCCGTCGACAACGCGGGCTGCGTGATGAAGAGCCGCTCGGCGGCACGACGATAGTTCAACTCCTCACCGAGGACGGCGAAGTATCGAAGTTGTCGCAGGGTGACCCCGTGATCGTTGCCGCTCGTCGGGGGTCTCCTCTCGCGTGCTCTACGGGTCGCGGGGCAAGCCCAGCAGTCGCTCGGCGATGATGTTGAGCTGCACCTCCGTCGTGCCACCGTAGATCGTGGTGGCACGGCCCGCTAGCAGATAGTCGGCCCACTTCCCCGACAGCTCGTCGGCGTCGCCGATCGCGGCGTCCGTGCCGAACGACGACACCCCGAACTCGGCGTAGCCCTGCCCTGTCTTCATCGACAGCAACTTGGAGATGGCCGCGTTGGGCATCGGGTCGCCGCCCGACAGGGTGAGCAGCGTCGAGCGCATGTTGAGCAACTTGGCGGCGTGGCCCTCGGCGATCAAGCGCCCCGCCTGGTGCTGCTCGATCTGGTCGAAGTGACCGTCGCGCAGGAACTGCACGAATTGGTCGAGGCTGGCCAGGAACGGCGGTTCACCACTGCCAATCGAAACGCGCTCGTTGGTCAGGGTGTTGCGGCTGACCTCCCAGCCTCGGTCCACCTCGCCGAGCACGAACTCGTCGGGCACGAACACGTCGTCGATGAAGACCGTGTTGAACATCGCGTTGCCGGTGAGCTCGCGAAGCGGCTTGACCTCGACGCCCTCGCTAGCCATGTCCAACAGGAAGTAGGTGATGCCGTTGTGCTTCGGCGCGTCGGGATTGGTCCTCGCCAGAAGCGCGCCCCACTGCGAGTACTGGGCGCCGGTGGTCCAGATCTTCTGGCCGGTGATCCGCCATCCGCCATCGACCTTGGTGGCCTTGGTGGACAGGCTGGCCAGGTCGGAGCCGGCGCCGGGTTCGGAGAAGAGCTGGCACCAAATCATCTCGCCGCGGAACGTAGGAGGCAGGAAGCGCTGCTGCTGTTCGTCGGTGCCGTAGGCGACGATCGAAGGGATGATCCACGCGGCGATCCCCATGTTGGGCCGCTTCACGCGCCCGCTGGAGAACTCCTGAGCGATGATGATCTGCTCGATCGGAGCGGCGGCGCGGCCCCATGGTTTAGGCAAGTGCGGCGTCACCCAGCCGCCCTCGGCGATTGCCGTTATGCGTTCGTCGCTTGGAAGTGCCTTCAGCGCAGCCACTTCCGCGCGGATCTCCTCGCGAAGCTTCTCGGTGTCCGGGTCGAGGTCGATGTCGATCGTACGCATGCCGGTGGTGGTGGCGGTGTCGACGACCTGTTGCGGGTAGTCCGCAGCCCGGCCGAAGCACGCCACGAGGACGATCGCCCGTCGGTAGTACACGTTGGTGTCGTGCTCCCACGTGAACCCGATGCCGCCGTGGACCTGGATGCAGTCTTGCGTGCAGTGCTGCGCAGCGACGGGCGCAAGCGTGGCGGCGACGGCGGCGGCGAACTCGAAGTGAGTGTCGGTGTCACCACCGAGGGCGTCGTCGATCGCGCGGGCGGCATCCCACACCGCGGCGGTGGCACGCTCGGTCTCGGCAATCATGTTGGCGCACTTGTGTTTTACCGCCTGAAATTGGCCGATCGGACGGCCAAACTGCTCGCGGATCTTGGCGTACTCGGCGGCGGTGTCGGTAGCCCATCGGGCGACGCCGATGCACTCCGCCGACAGCAAGGTCGACATCAACGCCCGCGCGAGCGTGCGGCTCAAGCTGGACAACACCTGGTCGTCGCTGACTTCGACGGCGTTGGCCCGCACGTGCGCCACCGGCCGTAGTGGGTCCACACTCTTGACCGGCTCGATCTCGAGCTGATCGGCGTCGAGGACGACCCACTCCTCACCACTGTCGATCGCGACGGGCAGGACCAACAACGATGCCTGGCCGGCAGCAGGCACGGCGCGTACCTCGCCGCGGATGACGAGTCCGCTGCCCTGCCGCGTGGCCGTCAGCCCCGAGTCGATGGCGTACGCGGCAATGACCTCGCCGGATGCCAATTGGCCAAGCCGCTTGTCCTCGGGGTCGTTAGCCGCGATCAGTGCGCTGGCAATCGCGGACGGTACGAACGGGCCGGGGACTGCGCCATAGCCGAACTCGGCCAGTGCGATCGCGAGTTCGAGGATGCCGAAGCCCTGGCCTCCGACGTCCTCGGAGAGGTGCAGACCCTGTAGGCCCTGGTCTGCGGCGGCCTTCCAATATGGCGGCGGGTTGGAGATGGGTGTTTCGAGCGCCTCGTGCAGAACTTCCGACGGCGCCACCCGCGCCACCAGGGACCGCACCGAATCGGCAAGGTCGTCGTGTTCGGAAGTGATCGCGATGGGCATCGTTGCCTCCTGGGCAGCTTCTAGTCCTACAACCCAATTAACCGGTCGGTTGGGAACGAGGGTACCTGGGCCGCCCGAGCACCAAACGTCGTGCCTGAGTACCCCGCCTATCTCGAGTCAGAAGGGTGCGAGGGAGTGTCGTAGTCGTTGGATGACGTCGGGGGTGTTGGCGCGGCGTTCGGTGTCGATGCGGGTGGTGCGGTCGTGGTGTCGTGTGGTGGCGCGCCGCGGCATGGTCAGGCCGGTGGTGTGCTTGGTCGGCGGGGGTCCGGTCGTATGGGCCTCCGCGGTCGGGGCGCACAGTTCGGGGAACAGCAGTTTGCTGCCGGGGTGGGTCAGGTAGGTGTGGCCGTCGGGGTCGGTCCAGATCACGTCGCCGTTGGGCAGTTGTCGGTCTGACCAGCCGGGCCAGAACGTTTTCAGCAAATGATGGGGGCGGCATAGACATTTCAGGTTCGACGCCTGCGTCGGCCCGTGCGGCCACGCGATGGTGTGGTCGATGTCGGTGATCGTGGCGGGGCGGGTGCAGCCCGGAAACCTA